>Ga0209702_10000349_pt1 | contig 94836 bp, 82 predicted proteins | sample FRY01_FD_187210 | JGI IMG/M metagenome (GOLD analysis project Ga0209702, IMG submission 187210) | Freshwater microbial communities from Lake Fryxell liftoff mats and glacier meltwater in Antarctica - FRY-01 (SPAdes) (version 2) | ecosystem: Environmental > Aquatic > Freshwater > Ice > Glacier... | reverse complement strand
CGCTGAAGAGTCGGCGCCGCTGCGGCTCGCTCCGCTCGCCTCCGCGGCCCCGACTTGACGATTACGCAGATGAATCTACGATGCACAAAATCTCATAAGACGTGGACCTTCGTTGGGGTCCCGGTCACCAGCCCACAAGAGTTCCGTCCTTTTTGAGCGCGTAGGTGTGGTAACCGCCACAAGCGACTTGAGCAACACCCGTTAGATTTGAGGGCGTGTTGTTGTTGCCTCCCCAGCCCACAAGAGTTCCGTCACTCTTGAGCGCGTAGGTGTGGAAACCGCCGCAAGCGACTTGAGTGACACCCGTTAGATTTGAGGGCGTGTTGTTGTTGCGTCCCCAGCCCACAAGAGTTCCGTCACTCTTGAGCGCGTAGGTGAGGTAATTGCCGCAAGCGACTTGAGTAACACCCGTTAGATTTGCGGGCGTGTTGGTTTGACCTTCGTAGCGGTGTCCCCAGCCCACAAGAGTTCCGTCACTCTTGAGCGCGTAGGTGTGGAAACCGCCGCAAGCGACTTGAGTAACACCCGTTAGATTTGCGGGCGTGTTGGTTTGACCGTAGTTGTTGTCTCCCCAGCCCACAAGAGTTCCGCCACTCTTGAGCGCGTAGGTGTGGTAAACGCCGCAAGCGACCTGAGTAACACCCGTTAGATTTGCGGGCGTGTTGGTTTGACCGTAGTTGTTGTTTCCCCAGCGCACAAGAGTTCCGTCACTCTTGAGCGCGTAGGTGTGGGAATCGCCGCAAGCGACTTGAGTGACGCCTGTTAGATTTGCGGGCGTGTTGGTTTGACCTTCGTAGTTGCCTCCCCAGCCCACAGGTTCACTAACTGCTGTCTGCCCCTGCGCGCTGTTCAATAAACTAAATACGCATACAACCGCCGCAAATCCAAATAATTTGTTTTTCATTGTTGTGTAACTCCTCGGAAAGGTTCTCCAGGAATTTGGAGAACAAAAATTAAACCTGCGCATTCGGTGTAGCCGCTGTCATTCATTGGCATGGCCCGAAATCCAGAAGCAAAATTGCTATATCACCACTATCAACACTTCCATTTTGATCCAAATCACTACCACATTCAGGTCGATAGTAGAAAGCAGTTTCAATTGCCCAATCAACACTCACAACAGCCTCGCCTGGAAAGCCTGCAGGAGTCACCGCAGTGATCTTGGTTGAAGACACAACCACGACATCGGTAGCCAGAACTCCATCAATCTTTACAACTGCACCTTGGGCAAAATTGGTTCCCGTGATTGTGATCGCAGTGCCACCAGAAGATGGGCCAGAGATTGGCTTGACGCTGGCAATGAAAATAGGTGGGCCTTTGAGCGCGTAGGTGTGTCTATCGCCGCAAGCGACTTGAGCAACACCCGTTAGATTTGCGGGCGTGTTGGTTTGACCGAAGCTGTTGGATCCCCAGCCCAAAAGAGTTCCGTCACTCTTGAGCGAGTAGGTGTGTAGACCGCCGCAAGCGACTTGAGTAACACCCGTTAGATTTGCGGGCGTGTTGGTTTGACCGTATTCGTTGTTTCCCCAGCCCAAAAGAGTTCCGTCACTCTTGAGCGCGTAGGTGTGGTAACCGCCGCAAGCGACTTGAGTGACGCCCGTTAGATTTGCGGGCGTGTTGGTTTGACCGTAGCCGTTGCGTCCCCAGCCCACAAGAGTTCCGTCACTCTTGAGCGCGTAGGTGTGGTAATAGCCGCAAGCGACTCGAGTAACACCCGTTAGATTTTCGGGCGTGTTGGTTTGACCTTCGTAGTTGCGTCCCCAGCCCACAAGAGTTCCGTCACTCTTGAGCGCGTAGGTGTGGTAACCGCCGCAAGCGACTTGAGTGACGCCGGTTAGATTTGTGGGCGTGTCGGTTTGACCGTAGAGGTTGTCTCCCCAGCCCACAAGAGTTCCGTCACTCTTGAGCGCGTAGGTGTGGTAATTGCCGCAAGCGACTTGAGTAACACCCGTTAGATTTGCGGGCATGTTGATTTGACCGTAGCCGTTGTCTCCCCAGCCCACAAGAGTTCCGCCACTCTTGAGCGCGTAGGTGTGGTAAACGCCGCAAGCGACCTGAGTAACACCCGTTAGATTTGCGGGCGTGTTGGTTTGACCGTAGTTGTTGTATCCCCAGCCCACAGGGTCACTAACTGCTGTCTGCCCCTGCGCGCTGTTCAAAAAACTAAATACGCATACCAGCGCAACTGGAAAGCGAGCGTAACCCTCTACGGGTGGGTGTCTGGAGGGCAGAGCCCTCCTGACAAGCGTGCTCGCAGATGCGCGCAGAAATAGTGCGAGAGAAGATATTGCTGTTGTTGGCGTAAATCATGTTGGTCTTCTAATTACCACGCCCGAAAATGTGTGCAAAGCCTCGGATGCCAAACCACACCAGACACTAAAGCCCCAGTGGCAACCCACACCTTACCCCAATTCGGCACAAAATCCAAAACGAAAACGAGAATCCGCTATAAATAAATAGCGTTTACGCAGGCGAATTTTGGCATTTTAAGTAGCGAGCGATCAGAAGCTACCCAACAACCCACCCATCTTCGCAACATTGCGACGCGAGCACACCCACACTGTGATCGCGCCGCCCACGATCATCGCCGCGCTAAGCAACATCGGAAGCGTGATCGGCCCCATGCGAAACACGCCAACATCCGCTTCGCGCAGTTGCTCGGTGGCAACGCGCAACACTCCGTAGAAAGCGAAGAAGCAACCGGTGATCACGCCGGGCTTGCGCGGTCGCAACCACACCAACGCAAGCAATGCAAACAACACCACGCCGTCGCTGAATGCTTGCGCGAAATTGTTGGGCCAGTAGGCGGTAAGTAGCGGCGCAACTTTTGCTTGCACACTTGCGTCGCCGCCGTAACAGGCTGCATACAAAATGTCGGCGGCGTCTCCGCGTTGCACTGCAGCGCGCACCGGAATTGCTGCGATGCGCAAACCTTGCACCACCGATTCACTGGTGGCAGGCACGCCGTGGGCGATCGCTTGCAGTTGTGCTGCATGACCAAAGTCTGGCTGCAACATTTGCTCTGGATATTTCACGCTGTACCACGGCGGATTTTGTTGCATTTGCTGCGGCAGCGGCTTTCCCCATAATTCTGCGTTCACCCAATTTGCCAAGCGACCAAATCCAAGTCCGGGGCAAGCGCTGAAGCCGGCAAGGTCAAGCACATGCGTGGTTGGAACAGCGTTGCGTTTACTAAACAACCAACATGCAACAAACACGCCGATGATTCCACCGTGACTGCTCATGCCGCCTTTGTGAATAAAAAGCAAACCCCAAAATGGAAACTCGCTTGTGAAACTGTAGAGCAAATGTGGATCGTAGAAAATCACATGACCCGCGCGGCCACCGATTAACACGCCACCGATCACCCAAGTTAAAAGGTCGCCAACTTGCTGCACGCTTAGCGGTGTGCGCTTGTGCAAACTTAGCCAACGCATAATCAGCCACGCAACTACAAAGCCGGCGGCATAACTTATGCCGTACCAACGCACACCAAAGCCGTAGTCGCCGATGCGAAATGCAAAGGGTTGCAGCGTGTGCAGCAAACTATCGGCGAGAAAAATCATGGTGAGGTGGTGTGGGAGAAGCTGGCAGTCGTAGCGAAGTATTTCAACCGCGTGCCCATGTCGCTGGCACTTCGCCGTAGTGCGCGATGATGCGACTGCGAATTCCGCCGCGGCCCCTCCAATCGCTGATAATTTGCAACCACAGCGGGCTTGTGCGCGCAGCAAGATCGTCGCGAATTCGATTGGTTACCGCCTCGTAAAAAATGCCTTCGTTGCGAAAGCTTTGGTAATACATCTTGAGACTTTTTAATTCCACACACACGGCGGCGGGGGCGTAGCGCAGCGTGATGCTGGCAAAATCTGGGTGACCGGTCTTGGGGCACACACTTGTAAATTCATCGCTTACATGTTCGATCACAAATGTTGTGTCGGTGGGTGAATCGAAAAACTCAAGAAGATTTGCGTTGGGCATGCGGCGAGTCTAATTCAACTTGGCTGCTGCGGCCTGCTCCGCAGAAAGCGCCGCCCGAAGTTGGCGAATGGCGCGCGCATTGAGTTCGTTGCTGTCGTACATGGCGTCGGTGCGAGCTTGATCAGTCGAGGCAATATTTTGAAATTGCTTATCGCTTGGCATGCTCTCTGGCGAGTCGATTTGCATCACCACAGACATCGCTTTGTCGCTGTGATTGATCTGCTCAATGGTTTGTTCCACAAGCGCATCGCCGTGTAGGCGAAAGGTGTCGGCGACACCGCAAATATTTTGTAATTGTTCGGGCGAAAGATTTTTAAGCGCCATCACATTGTCGATGGTTGATTCCACCTTCTTTTGCGAGCGAAAGGCCTCAGGATGCGTTTGCATTCGCAGGGCGCGGCGCAGGATTTTTGCCTCGGATGCTTCCAGCGTGGCAAGCACAGATTCTTGCGAAGATTCTTGCACGGCGTTGATGCGTTTCCAAGCTTCGCGCACAGATTTTTGCAGCGCCATAAGTTTGGTCATTTGTGATGGGTCAATCTTTGCTTGCAGAGTGGTCTGCACAGAAATAGTGTCGCCACTTTTTTCAACCTGCGCTTGCGGCATCATGGATTGAATCATCGCCAACTGCGCCTTGGAAGCAGCATCAAGATAAATTTGTGTGGCTTCAAGTTCGGTGATCAGTTGCGTGCGCCACGCTTGCACGGCGACGGCGCATTGCTGTTGGGCAGCGGGGGAAAGTTTTTGCGCGGCCGCGTCTAGGTCAACGCGAATCCAGCGGTTCATCATTAGTTCGGGCATCAACATACTGCTGGCGCGCGTGGCAGCAAGCGAGCGTTGCACAGCGCGGCGACTACGCTGCCCTTGCACAGCCTCTGCAGAAATGCCTTGCATCGATGCTTGCACATTGTCAAACCACGCGTTTTCTAGGCGAGCGATTTCGGTGCGGCGAGCGATGCGGGCTTGCATAAATGCGTCGGGGGTTTGATCAGGCGCGGGCATCATCTCTGCCATCGGATTTGCGCTCGCGTCGCGCATAAAGTCGGCGTTGGATTGCAGCAAGTCGTCAGCGAGCGTTTCCCACATCGCACGCTGTGATTCGTTCACGCCAAGTTGCAGCCGAATTTCTTCAATGTCTTGACGAGTGAATGGTCGAACGCCGCGCGCATTGGTCATGAAGGGAAGGGCGGCCATGCCGGCTTCGGTGTTGTTTGGGTCGCCGATGTTTAATTCCATTCCACCCATTATTGTGCTTGTTATGGAGTTGGCCATGGAGCTGGCCGCGGAATTTATATTGGCCTTCGACACACCCGCGTCTGCTGCAGTGCTGTTGGTAAATACGGCGTTGCCAGGTTCAACAGCGTTGCCATCGCTTTCTGTCATGCGCGTATTCACGCTGTGAATAATCGAGCCCGAACCATCATCACCCCGCATCACAATCATGGTGGTGGAATTTGTTGGAGCGTTGGCGGCTTGCGCACCCGCTGCTATGTCGGTGGCGGTTGCGGCGTCACTCTTTGAAATAATATGTGTCGAAAAACTTACCTGTGCATTTCCATCACCAAGCCCACTCATCACATCGCTTGTGTCCATCGAGTCATCAAGCATGCCCTCCAGACTTGAGCCATCAATATTAATAGAAATTGACGAATTGTTTAAATTCATTTCGGGCATACCCGCAGTGTTTGTAATGTCGGCAAGGCTTGAAGTATTCATCTGCTGCATTTGCGCAGCGATTGCGCTTGCAGCTTCTGGTGTTGCGCCATCGGCAAGCATTGCGTCGATGAGAGATTCTTCAAGTGCATCGCGTTTCGTTTGCCAGGCATCGATTTTTTCCAGCGCAGACTTTTTTGCAGCGTCACTGATGTCGGCGTTTGCATTTAATTTTTCGAGCAATACAGAGGGGGTAAAAACCGAAGTGATGTCTAAAGTTTCATCGGTACCAAGCATGCGTCGTCGAAATGCACGCAAATATTTTTCGGCCATTTCCTTCGGCAATAATGCTGAAATTTCACGCACCGCCGTACGCTCGCCAGCCCGCACCTTGCGCGAAATCTCGCGTTCGCGATCGGCATGTTTGTTTTCCAGAGTCACCATTGCCAAGCGCTCGATACTTGGAGTGGCGGAAATTTCCCAGGCTTGCTGTTTTGTATCGATGGCAGCTTGCGTGGACTCGGGCAAACTTTTTAGGCCCGAGATGCGCGGAAGATTGAGCGGCACTTTGGTAAACGAGAATGACGCGCGCTTGCGGGCGCGTGCCGCGGCGATTCGATCAAGTTCAATCTGCTGCTGCTCGCTTCCTTGTGCTGCGCGCATTGCGGTGAACATGTTTCGCTCCAAGTCTGCGATGGAATTGGTGGTGCGTATGGTGAAGTTGCGCCACGCATTCTCTGCAGCAACTTCGTCGGCTTCGGGCGCCTGCAGTTTTTCTTGCCCAGGGCGAAGAGTGTTCTTGCGAAGTTGCGTCCACTGATCTACATAGGCATCGAATGCGCGCTCTATCTCTAGCCGCTGCGTATCCGAGGGTTTTATTTGCTTCACCCACATTTGCAATTGCTTGCTGGTAAGTGCATCAGGAAGTTCGGCAGTACCGATTCCGCCCGCGAGTGAGTTGGTGGAGAGAGCGCAGAGAGTGAGTGCGCAGAGAGTGAGTGTGTAGATGGAGAAGTTTGCGAATGAGGGGCGTGGTGCGCGTGCGCACGACGCAACCGATTCCCCCACGAAGCATGAAGTACACGGGGTGCGCAAAGCATTCGCAGCCAGCCGTGCAAAATATTTCCAATTTAAATTGTTGGTGCAAAAGCAACGATGGTGTTTCAGCATGAGTCTTTGCATGCGCATGTTGTATCGCAAAGCGAGTCAACATTGCGCGAGCGAGTCCGACCCCCCGAGAAATTAAGGCGCAATCGTGATCGTGGAGTTTGGCTCGGTGATCATTTCGTAGACAATTTCAACATCGTTTGGAAGCATGCGCACGCAGCCCATACTTTTTTGCTGGCCCACCGAAGCCAGATCAATGGTGCCGTGAATACCGTAGCCCTCGAAATCTTTATTGTGCGGTTCGATTCCTTTCAAGCCGATCCACCGTTCACCAATTGGATTCTTCGGATCGTTCGCCATAAAATGTTCGCCGGTGCGCGGATTGCGCCACTCCGGATCGATCAACTTACTTTTGGGTCGCACAATAAATGTGCCGGTGGGCGTGGTGTTCAATTCACCAAGTCCGATTGGATAACTGGCCACCATCACTTGCGTCGCACCTTCGCCAAGATAAATATTCAGTCGGTACTCGCCCTTGCGAACCTCACCATGAAATGTGCCAAGCGGAATTTTTAACATCTGTCCAACCCGCAACGCGCTTGGATTTGAAATGCCGTTGATGCGTTGAATAAATCTCCAATCGCAATCAAGCTTCTGATCACGAGCGATGCGTGCAAGTAGGTCGCCATCTTGCACTTTGTATTGCTTGCAGCAGGCATCGGTGGCGATCATGCGATTGCTAAACATAAGCACCGCATTGATTTTGTTGATGGCCTCGTAACCGCGCATGCGATCGGCGGTGTCAAGCGTGCTGCCTTCAAGTAAACGCGTCAACGCCACGCGCGCGCGGACGGGGTCGGTGTCACATTGTGCGATCGCGCTGTTCAATGCGGCAACACTGCTGCCATCCGCCGCGTCGTCGGTGTTGGATTCAACAGTGCCGATGACGCCAGGTGTGGTGTTGGTGCCCGTGTTGTTAGCGCCCGAGTTATTGCCGATGTTGTTTGCGGTGTTGTTTGTGTTTTTATTCCCGCTGCTATTTCCACTACCGCTGCTATTTCCACTACCACTGCTATTTCCATTTCCGTTGCCGCTGTTACTACCACTACCGCCATGACCAATATTCGCCGCGTCACTCTTCGTGTTTGCGATGTTCTGCGATGCGCTGCTTTGCGATGAACCATTCTTTTCACTCTTCGCCGCGCCATTCTTCATAGAACCTGTCGCAGTCGTCGCCGGTGACGCACCGATGACAGATTTGTTCGAACCCATTTCAATCGCATCCGCTGCACCAATGACTGCAGGCTGCGCAGAACTCGAGGGTGACATGACTGTCGGTTGCACGATGCTGGGCGGTTGCATGGATTGTGATTCCTGCCCGCTCGCAGCAGTGTTGCCAGTTTGAATATCTGAAGACGAAGTTGAGGTGAGCGTTTGATACACAAATACAAGTCCATAACCAATCGCGCACAGCAGTACCAACGCGCCCAGCACGCGAACCCACGGCCGACGCTTTCCGCCAGAGTTCGTCATAAATCTTCCTCGTGTGCTTTGTCGTGAACTTTGACTTGATAAGACCATTGGTGTTCTCCGTGAACGGCGTGTGTGCGAGATGTGAGATGTGAGATGTGAGAGACTAGTACGAAGGGTGCAGGATTTTCGTGATGCGCGTGACTTCAAGAACCAAGTGATGCGCGTGACTTCAAGAAGCAAGTGATGCACAAACCGCGCGAAGTTATCCCAGTAAAGCGTCGCAGCGTGCGCGATCACCGCATGTTTCGTGAAGTGTCAGACGCGAGCAGGTTAGATCGGCGAAACAGGTTGTGCAGCAATAACCGTCGCGATATTGGCAAGCCACCCGACCTTGGCGTCCTTGGCATTCATGTGCAGTTGCGAAACTTGTTGTAAAGCAAAACCAACACCAACGGTGCAGGTTGTGGCTTGTAAACGCGGCAGAAAGCGGTCGTAAAAACCACCACCTCGACCCAGGCGGCCGCCGGTCATGTCGAAAGCCAGACCCGGCACCAGCACAACCTGCAGGGAGTCGATCGCAATTTCAATACGAATGCGCGGAACCAACACACCCATTGTGTCTTGAACGAAAGCGTTGGGTTCAAGCGAATAAATCTGGCAAGGCGTAATGCTTGCATCGGCTCCGGCAACAGGCACGGCCACAGTCACATTGTGAGCGATCGCTTCAGCAAGCAGAGGTCGAAGATCAACCTCACCAGGAAGCGGAAGAAATGCCATCACCACGGTTGCGTCGCGCCACTTGGGCCATGCGCGGATCGCGGCGCGAAGGCAATTGCATTCTTCGGCGCGGCTGGCGGCATCAAGATTTCGCAACAAGGCTTTCATGCGACCGCGCATTTCCAATTTATGATTGGCAACAAAGTCGGCGGAGTCGGCCATGCGTCAAGTTTGACCGCAGCGCATGATTCTCGAAAGTGGGGCGGTGGCACAATTACTTTGCATTTCACAAATAGTTGCATACACTGGATTTGCGAGGAGATTGTCAAATGAAATGCAGGGTGTGGCTGCAAGGCTTTCGTGTGCAGGCGTGATGTGTGTCAACGCGAAATGATTTTGATTGCGATTCTGCATTATGGATTCACTGCCTTTCGCTTCAGTCGTGCTGCTAACTTGCCGAATCACAGAGACCTAAATCGGGTTCCCCGCGCGAACCCCTGGAGCCAATCAACATGTGTGGAATCGTTGCTTACATCGGTCGTCGTCAAGCCACTCCTATTTTGCTCGAGGGGCTGAAGCGACTTGAATATCGCGGTTATGACAGCGCCGGCCTGGCGATCATGGAAGGCAGCAAGTTAAAGACGGCTCGCGCGGTGGGTCGCGTTCGAAATCTTGAGGAGCTGGTTGAGAAGCAAGCAAACTTTCATGGCACGATTGGCATCGCGCACACGCGTTGGGCGACCCACGGTGGTGTTACCGAGAAGAACGCGCATCCGCATTCCGATGATGTGAAGTTGGGACACGGCATCGCGATTATTCACAACGGCATCATTGAAAATTACTTCAGTTTAAAAACATATCTCACCGAGAAAGGTCACACATTTACCAGTGACACTGACACCGAAGTGCTGGCGCATCTGATTGGCGAGTTGTACAAGGGTGATCTTGAAAAAGCAGTGCAAGCGGCTTTGCGCGAAGTGACTGGCGCCTATGCGATCGCGGTGATTTGTCAAAAAGAGCCTGATGTGTTGGTGGTTGCGCGCAAAGGAAGTCCGCTGATGGTGGGCGTGGGCAAAGATGAATATGTTGTTGCCAGCGACAGCAGCGCGATTGTTGCGCATACAACGCAAGCGTTCACACTTGCGGATTACACCGTTGCAAAGTTGACGCGAGATTCATTCCGCACCAGTACGGTGGATGATGTGCCAGTGGATGCGCAGGTGAAAGAGCTTGAGTTTGACTTGGCCGAAATCGAGCTGGGTGCATTCGAGCATTACATGCTGAAGGAAATTTACGAGCAGCCGCGCGCGCTGCGAACCACGCTGCAGGGTCGCGTGGACACGCGTACTGGACAGATTGTGCTCGGTGGAGTTTCGCAATTAGCGCGACAACTCGCCACGGCGCGACGCGTAGTTTTTGTCGGTCAAGGCACGGCTTTACACGCTTGCATGATCGGAACATATTTAATGGAGGAGCTTGGAAAGATTCCTGCGGACTGGTCCTACGCAAGTGAGTTTCGCTATCGCAATCCGATCGTAGAAGAGGGCACGGTGGTGATCGCGGTAAGTCAAAGCGGCGAGACCGCGGACACTTTGGCTGCGCTGCAAGAGGCGAAAAGTCGCGGTGCGCTTGCGCTTGGAATTGTGAATGTGGTTGGCAGCAGCATTTCGCGCGAGACGGATGCGGGTGTGTATTTGCGTGTGGGTCCAGAGATTGGAGTTGCCAGCACCAAGGCCTTTGTTGGACAGGTGATGGTGGCAAGTATGTTGGCGTTGTTCGTGGGTCGACGCAGATATCTCAGCGCGGATTATGTTGCAAAGTTTCTGCAGAATCTTGAGCGCATTCCAGCGGCGATCGAACGCACACTTCAATTAAGCGATCACATCAAGCAGGCGACGGCGAAATATGTAGATCGCGAGAACTGGTTGTTCTTAGGTCGCGGATTAAATTGGCCAGTGGCGCTTGAAGGCGCGTTAAAGTTGAAGGAGATTAGTTACATCCATGCCGAGGGCATGCCAGCGGCCGAGATGAAGCACGGTCCCATTGCGCTGATTGACAAGGGCATGCCGGTGGTTTTTGTGGCCACGCGCAACAGTCAGTACGAGAAGGTGCTTGGAAATATTCAGGAAGTTCGAAGTCGCGGTGGACACATCATCGCGGTGGCGACCGAAGGTGACGAGCACATTCAGTCGGTGGCCGAAGAGGTGTTCTATGTGCCAGATGTGCCAGAGCTTTTGCAGCCGCTGGTCACCGTGGTACCACTGCAACTGCTGGCCTACCACGCCGCAGTCATGCGCGGAAAAGACGTAGATAAACCGCGAAACCTAGCAAAAAGCGTAACGGTGGAGTAGGTCCGAATAACAGGGACTGTCCCTGTTATCAGTGACGTCCGAATAATAGGGACTGTCCCCATTATTCGGACAGAGCCTCGGAACGCGTTTAGACTTTGATTCACATGCCGCCTCGAATTGCGATCATTGCTGAAAAATACGGTGGCATCGGCGGCAGCGAACGGTTTGTTCAAGAAGTCACCGAGCGATTAGCCGCAACTAATCAATACGAATTTCATGTCTTTGCAAATCGCTGGCAATCGAGTTGCAAGCAAATTACATTTCATAAAGTTCCTCGCATAAAATTTCCGCGCTTCTTAAGGCCGTGGTTTTTTACGGCGGTCGCCCAGCGCATGATCGCTCGCGGAAAATTTGATTTGGTGCATTCACACTGGCCAACATTTCACGCCGATGTTTTTAGCACGCACGGCGCACCGCACGCATATTGGATGAAGCACATTCTTCAGCGTCGCCCTCGACTATTTGATCGCACCATGATGATGATTGATCGGCGCATGATTGCAAACGGCTCGAACACAATATTCATGCCAGTCTCATCTTTTGTACAGCAACGATTTGCAGAAATTTTCGGCAGCCTGCCAGGCACCTGGAAAGTTGTTCACCCCGGCGTAGATACCGAAAAATTCACTCACAATCCAATCGCACGCGCTGAAGTTCGACAACTACACAACATTGCGCCCACGGCATGTGTCGCACTTTTTGTCGGCATGAATTTTGAAACCAAAGGCCTTGATCGCCTTCTCGCCATCTGCGCGCACATAAAAAAAATCAACCCCCAGCAGCCCCTGCACACACTTGTTGTTGGTCGCGGTAACACCGCCAAATACCAACGCATTGCCGATCAACTTGGCATCGGCGCAGATATTACTTTCGCAGGTCCGCAATTAACCAACATCGAGCGCTACTTCAGTGCCGCTGACATATTGGTGATGCTCTCCAAATTCGAAACTTTTTGCATGGTGGTACTCGAAGCCATGGCCGCGGGATTACCAGTGATCATCAGCGATCAAATGGGTGTACAAGATTTGGTGCGTGATGGGGAGAACGGGTTTGTTGTTTCGGCCAGCGAAAGTGTGCAAGAGATTGCGCTGCGGCTGGAGGGGGTGATGGAGGGTTCTCAGCGCCAAGCACTCGGAGCGAGCGCTCGTGCAACATCACTTAGGCACGGGTGGAGCCATGTGGCTGATGCGGTGAGTAGTATCTATAACGCTCGGCTGAAATCACAACGCCAAGCAGAAAGGTCCGTGCAATGAAGGCAGTGATTTTGGCTGGCGGCATGGGCACGCGGATTTCTGAGGAGAGTCACCTTAAACCTAAACCCATGGTTGAAATCGGCGGCAAGCCCATACTGTGGCACATCATGAAGATGTACTCCACACACGGAGTAAATGATTTCATCATCTGCTGCGGCTACAAGGGCTATGTCATCAAGGAATACTTTGCAAATTATTTTCTACACACTTCGGATGTCACCTTTGATATCGCTAACAACGCCATGCAGGTGCATCAACGATTCGCCGAACCATGGCGAGTCACGCTTGTCGATACTGGCGACAGCACCATGACCGGAGGTCGCCTAAAAAGAGTGGCGCCATATCTGCAGGGTGAATCAGAATTTTGCCTCACATATGGCGATGGCGTGAGTAGTGTGGACATTTCTGCGCTACTTGCTTTTCATAAATCACACGGCCGTCAGGCAACCCTTACCGCAACTTTTTCTCCTGCACGATTTGGTGTTCTGGATCTCCAAACAGGCGGGAAAGTGGCTTCATTCGCAGAAAAACCGCGGGGCGAGGGCGGCATGATTAACGGTGGTTTTTTTGTGCTCAAGCGTGAGGTTCTCGACTTATTAAAAGACGATGCAACAATTTGGGAGCGTGAACCACTCGAAAAACTCGCGACCCTTGATCAACTCCGCGCATTCCGACACGAGGGATTCTGGCAACCAATGGACACACTGCGCGATCGCCAGACGCTCGAAGAACTCTGGGGTTCTGGTGCAGCGCCATGGAAAACCTGGGCATGATTCATTTTTGGAATGGACGCCGTGTTTTCGTAACTGGTCACACAGGATTTAAAGGTGGTTGGCTAAGTCTATGGCTGCAACACATGGGCGCAGAAGTACACGGCTATGCCCTCGCTCCCGACACTACTCCCAATCTTTTTAACAAAGCGAAAGTAGCCGACAACATGCTTTCTACGATCGCCGATATTCGAGATCATGCGCAACTGTCGCAGTGCATGCACGACTTTAAGCCAGAGATCGTATTCCACCTTGCTGCGCAAGCAATCGTTCGGAGTTCCTATCAACAACCCATTGATACATATGCAACCAATGTGATGGGTACGGTGCACCTACTAGATTCGGTGCGTCGCTGTCCGTCGGTTCGTGCAGTGGTGAATGTGACAAGCGATAAGTGCTATGAAAATCGTGAATTATCCCGTGGTTATGTAGAAACCGATCCAATGGGTGGATTCGATCCCTACAGCAGCAGCAAAGGCTGTTCTGAGTTAGTGACTGCGGCATATCGGAATTCTTTTTTCTCGACCACTGCGTACACACACCATCGTGTGGGTCTTGCTACTGCACGGGCCGGCAATGTGATAGGCGGCGGTGATTGGGCTTGCGACCGACTGGTTCCCGACATCATTCGCGCAATTCAGTCGGGGTGCCCAGTTCGTATACGCAATCCCAAGTCAACGCGGCCGTGGCAGCATGTGCTTGAGCCGCTCTCGGGCTATTTGTTGTTGGCCGAGCATCTTGTGAAAAACGGTTCCGAATTTTCACAGGCATGGAACTTTGGGCCAGAGGAGATCGATATAAGAACCGTTGAGTGGGTGGTCAACAGATTGACAAAATTATGGGGGCAGGGTGCTTCGTGGCAATTGGATACGGGCGCTCATCCACACGAGGCTCGGTTGCTTCATCTTGATATCACTAAATCAGCGCAACACCTTAGATGGAAACCGCGTTGGGGAATTGAAGAGTCACTTCAGAGAATTGTCGACTGGCATCAGGCGTGCGACCATAGCGCAGAGATGCGTGCGACTACTATCAGTCAAATCAAGGAATTCTGTGCATGCCAGTGAAACTTTCTCAAATCGATAGTGTGGTTACGAAGGAACAACTTCGCCAAAAAATTGCGGAGTTGGTAGATCAATACGCGGCGATCGAATTCGCACCCAAGGCTTTTCTTGCAGGGCAAACGCCAGTGCCACCGGCTGGAAAGGTGCTGGGCGCCAATGAACTGAAGAACATGGTGGACGCCTCGCTTGATGGCTGGTTGACCACGGGTCGATTCAACACACAGTTCGAGAGAGAACTCGCCCGCTTTGTCGGAGTGCGTCATGCGATCACCGTAAATTCTGGTTCTTCCGCAAACCTCGTTGCATTCTCAACACTGACTTCTCCAAAATTGGAAGAGCGCGCAATCCGCCCTGGGGATGAAGTGATTTCGGTGGCAGCGGCATTTCCAACAACCGTCAATCCAATCCTGCAGTTTGGTGCTGTGCCCGTATTCGTTGATGTGTCGATACCCACCTACAACATCGATGCATCTAAAATCGAAGCCGCGATCACGCCAAAGACAAAAGCCATTATGCTCGCGCATACGCTCGGAAATCCATTCGATCTCGGCACAGTATCTGCGATCGCGAAGCGTCATAATTTGTGGCTGATCGAAGATTGCTGCGACGCGCTTGGCAGCACATATCAAGGTAAAAAAGTCGGCACATTCGGCGATCTTGCCACGCTTAGTTTTTATCCGGCGCATCACATCACCATGGGCGAAGGTGGTGCGGTGCTTACAAATGACCCACGCTTAAAGCGCATCGCCGAATCATTTCGCGATTGGGGCCGCGACTGTTTCTGCGATCCAGGCAAGGACAATACATGTGGCAAGCGATTCTGCTGGAAACTTGGCGACCTACCCGAGGGTTATGACCATAAATACACCTACTCGCATGTGGGCTTCAACCTAAAGATCACCGACATGCAGGCAGCATGCGGGTTAGCACAGTTAGATCGACTCGAAGGATTCATTCAAACCCGCAAGGAAAATTTCGCATTTCTTTCTTCGCGGCTCAAATTATGCGAGCAGCACATGACGCTTCCCAAAGCAACTGCCGAGAGTGATCCATCGTGGTTTGGATTCCCAATCACACTGAAGCAGACGGCGCCAGTCACCCGACTCGAATTACTTCGCCAGCTCGACGAATTAAAAATTGGCACAAGGCTTCTCTTTGCGGGAAATCTCACACGACAGCCATCGATGATTGGCCAGAACTACCGCGTGAGCGGCAACCTGCAGCAAACCGACGAAGTCATGAATCAAACTTTCTGGATTGGTGTCTATCCAGGAATCGGAAGAGAACAATTAGAATTTGTGGCAAGTCAGCTTGAAATAATTTTGCGCGTAACTGGCCATGGTATTGAAGGCTTCAATGTGTGACGCACTGGTGTCACGCGATCTTGATGTTGCAGCCGCTCATGTTGGAGAAGCTTGGCAACAACTTCGGGGCAAATCGATTTTTCTTACTGGCGGGACAGGCTTTGTTGGAAAGTGGATGTTGGCAACACTTGCACATGCGCGCGCGCGGTTTCAACTCGACTGTCACATTACATTGCTCAGTCGTCATCCCCAACATTTCACAGATCACTGGTCAAATTTTTTTGATGGCTCATGGATGCATCTGTGGAAGGGTGATTTAAAAGACTTTCATTTCCCAACAAGTCGATATGAGTTTGTGATTCACGCGGGAGGCGATGTTGTTCAAATAGCGGGTCACGATGACTTGGCAAAGACTGCTGTCATTGGAACTGATCGGGTCCTGCAATTCGCAAACCAGTGCGGTACGACACATTTTCATTTCGTGAGTTCTGGTGCCGTCTATGGTCAACAACCGTGGGACCTTCCAATGATTTCCGAAGAGCAGTCGTGGATGCAATCAGTGCCCAGCGATTCCTACACGGAGGGCAAGCGCGTTGCCGAGGCGCTCGTTCAAGAACCCACCAGAAATCAAAACTTTAAGGTGACAATATCGCGTTGCTTTACAACAGTTGGCCCGTTGCTTCCCTTGAGCAGTCGATTTGTAATTGGCAATTTGATTCGAGATGCCCTTGCGGGAGGCGACCTTTGCCTGGTGGGTGACGGCACTGCCGTGCGTTCTTATCTATATGCGGCCGACATGGCTGGTTGGCTGTGGCGTATCGCACTATCAGCGAAAACGAGTGCGATTTATAATGTTGGTTCATCAGATGCAATCACCATTCTTCAACTTGCGCACCGAGTGGCGAACCTGATTCGACCAACCCTTGCAATTAGGCTTGGAAAGGTTGGGGCAAACTCTTCTCGCTATGTACCAAATATTTCTAAAGTTCATCGCGAACTTGGCCTTGTACCGACAATCGATCTCGACGAGTCCATTCGGCGAACAGCTATGTACTACGATCAAAGCCTTCATACAACATGATTATCTCCGAATACATCGCCCAAGAGCTTCAGCGTCGCGGAGTCACTCATGTCTTCGAACTTACCGGAGGCATGATTACCTTTTTGATAGACGCACTGCGTGAACAGTCGTCGATCACCGTGGTCAGTATGCATCATGAGCAGGCGGCAGGATTTGCCGCGGAGGGAATGGCGCGCATGACCGGTGTGCCAGGTGTGGCAATGGCAACAAGCGGACCTGGCGCCACCAATCTTCTCACCGCGATGGGCAGTTGCTACTTCGATTCAACACCTGCAGTTTTTATTACAGGACAAGTGAATCGATCAGAACAGAAGGGTGATCGTGCGATCAGACAACTTGGGTTTCAAGAGACAGACATTGTTTCCATGGCTCGGCCAATTACAAAGTCAGCAATTTTAATCCAATCACCCGAGGAAGTGCCGCAACGCATCGAAGAAGCATTCCGCCTCGCTACATCAGGCCGACCAGGACCGGTTCTTCTTGATATTCCAATGGATGTTCAGCGTGCGCAATTCGTCGAGGCATCATCACCGACACACGTCAATATAGATGTGCTACCGACTGCGGATTACAAAGCATTCTGGCTGCGATGTACCCATGCAATTAAAAATTCGAAGCGCCCACTCATTCTTGCGGGCGGCGGTATTCGTTCAAGTCGTTCGGTTGAAGCCTTCAGAAAGTTTGTCACAGCACTTGGTGTGCCAGTAGTGAATTCGCTTATGGGTGTCGATGTTCTGCCCTTCAACGATCCGCTTCGCGTGGGACTCATTGGAAGTTATGGAAATCGCTGGGCGAACCATACTTTAAGCGAGTGTGATGTACTACTCGTTCTAGGAAGCCGCTTAGATGTTCGCCAGACCGGCTCCGACACGGAACAGTTCAGGGGTAACCGTGCAATCTTTCATGTGGATTGCGAAGCGGGCGAGATGAACAATCGTGTGAAGGGTTGCGAGACGCTGCAGTCAGAACTTGGGACTTTTTTCAAGCACATCAATGTCGAAAACATCAATGCATGTCACGCATGGCGCACCCATATCAACCAGATGCGATTGCAATCACCAGACATCGCCGAATTGTCGCAAGTTGAGGGCATCAATCCGAATATTCTGATGCACCAGATATCTAAGCATGCAGGTGGCGCTGCGGCATTTGTGGCGGATGTCGGACAGCATCAACAGTGGGCTTGTCAGTCAATCGAAATTTACAAGGAGCAACGATTTCTCACATCAGGCGGAATGGGGGCGATGGGGTTTGCGCTACCAACGGCAATCGGATGCGCACTCGCATCAACGGTCCCAGTCATTTTGATTGCTGGTGATGGTGGATTTCAACTCAACATTCAAGAATTACAGACAGTTGCACGCATGAAACTTCCGCTCAAAATGATCGTGGTAAATAACGGATGCCACGGTATGGTCAGACAATTTCAAGAGGCTTATTTCAAGGGGCGCTACCACTCCACACTGTGGGGCTACAGCGCGCCATCATTTGAACGCGTCGCTCGTGCCTACAACATCGAAGCCGCAGCCGTAGGCAAGCCAACCGAGGTAGAGGAAGCTCTCGCCAAATGCTTCCATGCCAAAGATCAGCCATTCCTACTAGAAGTTTTTGTTCACACGATGGCAAACGCCTACCCCAAACTTGCGTTCGGAAGACCTATTTCGCAAATGGAGCCGCAGGTGAAATCGATCGAAATGGAAGGAACATGATTGTGAACCTGCACACGAATCGTGGACACACATCTCAATCCTGGTCCAGCCCTCGCGGCCGCCCCGAATGCCTCGGGGCTGATATAGCTAAGTGAGGCGTGGATCCTTGTTCGCTGGTACCAGACCTCGATCCACTCGAAGATCACCAACCGCGCCTCCGCGTGCGTTGCGAAGCGCTGATCGTACATCAGCTCTTTACTGCAGCGTTGCACAAAGGCTCTCCATCATCACGCTGTCGTAGCAGTTGCCGGCACGGATCATGCTCTACCCGATGATGCTGCGACTACAAGCATCCATCAGATCGGCCAGGTATAGGAAGCCCTCGTCGTTGGGGATATAGGTGATGTCGCACAGCCACTTCTGGTTCGGGCCGCTCGCGGCGAAGTACGCCACCGCTTTTTAGGATGTCCTTCTCCAGTAGCAGCTTGCGGACCTCTGTTTCAAGTTCGCGCATTCGGGCCTCTGTGTCCGCCTTCGTCCTGGTCTGCACCTTTGCACAGGCTTGCGCCGTGCACGGCGCATCTCACGAACCCAGCTGTCAGCGTGGTTTGGCATCCCGAGGTCGTCGGCCGCCCTGCAGATGGCAAGGGCTTCCGAGAGCACTAAGCCAACGGCAGACTCTCGAAACTCACCTGTACATGCTTGCATCGTGGACATGAAACACTCTCCTTCTGGCAGGCGAAAGCCTGCCGGTTAGCGTGTCCACGAATCGTGTGAAAGTCCATATCTTTATATTATCCAAAGATGCAACCGCCGATACTAAGCATTAATATTCCAACGCATAATCGCGCAAAATATCTTAACGAGTTGTTGAATCAACTTTGTGGACAAGTCGACAAGTTCGCTCTCGCAAGCAAACTTAGTATTAATATTTACGATAATGCATCGTCAGATGGAACCCAAGCGGTTTGCAAGCGGCACAAACGACTAGTAAATTACTATCGCAACGAGCAAAATTGCGGCGCCGATGCAAATATTTTACAAAGTTACGCGTTAGCAAAAACTCCATATGTTTGGGTACTTGGTGATGATGAACTAGTCACTGAAAATACATTATTTCGAATTCTAACTGAACTGCGTCTCGCATCTCCCGCAATGATTATATTAAACGATAGCAACTATAATCGATTGAACTATTTCCCCGTTGTGTTTAGTGATTATTTCTCACTCGTAAATCATGCGCTTATGGCAAATCCCCACTTTTTAATTGCGCACTCGCTCATTTCTTTGAATGTAGTTCGGTCTAATATATTTAACCACGAGCTGGCACGCTCGATGCTGTCTAAATCATTTTACCCACACTTTATAGGCTTAATAGATGGAGTTTTGCATAGTCAACAAACCGTGATTGTGCATGAATCAAAGACAATAATTGTGCGCCGCCATCGTGCAAAGATTCATACATTTGATCCATCAAAAGGGGGTCATATTGACGACATGGGTGCCAGCATTAAAAGTTCCCAGGTAAAGTATTTGCAGTGGCTACTTCGGCGTAGTTGTGTTAATACTAATAAAGCCGCAACAATTTTGTTAAATAATCTGGATAATAATCCAGATAGTTTGCATGATTTCTATTTAATGTGTAGTGCAGATTCTGCGGAGACAAAAATTAAACTGTTGCGGTCACTAGGAAAGAGAATCAGACGACTACAACATTTTATTTCTCGAATTAAAATTAACACCCAAAATGGAATTACAGAAACACCATCGCAATTTAATTTAGATATACAATAGATTTATGCAATCATGAAAATCGCAGTCTGCAACGATATTCGTCAGTTTAACGACAACCAACTTTACGGGCGTGAGTGGTCTGCACGGTTTCCGGGATCAGCGTGGGTGACAAGTTTATTTGAACGACAAAACGAACTACAAGTTGAAGTTGTTTCCGGAGACATTGCTTGTGCATATGTAAGAGAAGGTCGTTGGAGGGCTCGTGATATTCATGTTGTCCAAGAGTTGGATGCGCTGCACGGCCAGACACTATGCCGACTCGGTGCTGTGCCTGCGGTCCTTACATTGTTTGAATCACCTTTGGTGGCGTACCGATCGATAGACCGACTGATTCGTTCACCCATCAGCTTCGCGAACTGTGTTGGACCGCGCTCCATTTTTGAGCGAATTCCTGCGCAGCGGCACGCAAGCCACTGGCCACTGATCTTTCCAAGTCGTTGGCAAAGTCAACAGGCTTCACCAAGACCCTGGCGATATCGGAAGAATGCGGTTTTAATTGCGGCGAATAAGTATTGGAATGAGCGCAAACTTCCGCAATTTCATTCAATTAAAAGTGGATTGCGGGTTGTGCGGCACGGTCTTCGCAAGCACTGCTCTGCAACATATCGTTCGTGTAAAGACCTGCAATTGCATGACGACCGGTTGGTTCTTTTGGATGCCATGGCAATTCTCGGCGATCTAGATGTCTACGGCACAGGCTGGCAATTACTCGACAATCTCCCACCTCGGTGGGCTCACAAACTCGCCAAGTATCCCGATATATTTCGCGGTCGATGTGAAGATAAGTTTGAGACGGCGCGCCGGTATCGATTTACGATCGCCTATGAAAATATTGCATTTCCAGGCTATGTCACCGAGAAGTTGATTGATGGACTAGTCAGTGGGGCCTTACCTATTTATCTCGGCGCCCCAGACATTGTTGAACACATACCACCAGGAACATTTATTAATGTGCGCACGCTGGGCAGTACCAACGCAATCGTGGAGTACATGCAGCATATTACAGAGCCCCAAGCGAATGTCATGGTAGTTGCGGGTCAGGATTTCTTACAATCCGTCTTGGGTCAGCGCTCCACACATGAAGGGTTTGCCGATTGGATTGTTTCACTGTTACGGGGTGCGGCGGGAGCGTCATGAATCAAAATGCTACAACCAAGATTGAAGTTCTAGTGTTGACTTACAACCGAGCTCATTTAATTGCATCAACACTTGAGTCGTTATTGGCTCAACGCCTATCACCCTCCCGCATCTGCGTGCTCGACAACGGCAGCACCGATAACACCGTTGAAATCGTGCGCTCATTTCAGATGCGCGGTATTGAATTGTTGATGCGCAAGACCAATGACCCCCGTGCGTGTTGGACAGATTTGCAGTCCATCGCTCAGGGTCCCTGGACTATGTTGTTTCATGATGATGATTTATTACATCCAGAGTATTTGCAGCATGCCGGATCCGCGATTGCCAAGCATCGCGACATAACCGTGGTTGTTTCTGGCATGCGGGTATATGCGAATCCAGAGAGGGTTGAATGGTCGAAGGTTTGCGAGGAAAACCATCAAAAACTGACAGCAAGGCAACTTGCTACCAGCCTTTACGCAGGCTTCCCCATGCCATTTTGTTCCACGATCTACCGAACTGATGTGTTGAAACAAACAAAAATTCAATTTACAAAGTTTGGAAAAATATTTGATCGGCCGTTTGTCCTGGATGTTGCACAAGGTGGAGCACTTTTGTTCCTTGATCCCTACGTAAAGTATCGAACGCATGCACTCCAAGACAGCACCGATCAAACTTCTGGTCCATCTATACCGCAGGTCTTTGCACTTCAGAATTTTTATCGGCAATTGATTGGTGAAAATATATTTACAAAGCGTGGTCGAATCTTTCTTCGTCGTAATTATCGCAACCTCATCAGCGATCACAAAAGGCTGATGCGTGGGGCAATGGTTCCTATTGATTCCAATGAGTTTTTGCACAAAGCAATAGAGGCTGGCGCGGCCTCAGGGTGGTCGCTGAATGTTGGAATGTGTTACGCAATTTTTACACAGGTTCCCAGGATGATTGGGCGCGTTATTAAAGATTGGGTTCGTTCATTTGTCAGCAATAGCAGGCCTTAAGCGCCTAACCCAACCACCGGCGTCACATTCTGTTCGCCGCACAACACCATCAGCAGATTTCCAATCATTCGTGCGCGCTCCTGTTCACTTACTTTTAGTAGACCCTTACTCTCCAATTGCGTCAGAGCTTGCTCCACCATGCCCACGGCGCCTTCGACAATTTGTCGTCGTGCAGCGATCACGGCGGTAGCTTGCTGACGGCGCAGCATCACCGCGGCGATTTCGGGCGCGTAGGCCAGGCTGCTAATGCGGGCTTCGTCGATTTCAACTCCAGCCACAGAGAGGCGCTGGTGCAATTCTTCGCGCAACTTTTCACCGACAAGTTCGGTGCTGCCGCGCAGACTTGGTGTGTTGTGATCGTCTGGCAGGTCGTAGTGATACTGGCTGGCCAGATTGCGAAGTGCGCTCTCGGATTGAATCGCCACGAAGCGTTCGTAGTCATCTACTGCGAACAGAGCCTTGGCGGTGTCGACCACTTTCCACACCACGACCGCGGCGATGTTGATTGGGTTGCCATCGCGATCATTCACCTTCAGCGGCGTGCCACGCGAGTAACCGCTTTTCACCATAACGGCGCCGGTCTGGGGATTTTTAATTTCGGGAGTGGGAGCGGCGCCGGTCTCCAAACTTCGCGCGCGCAGCGTCACGCGTCGCTTGATGCAGAAGGGATTCACCCAATGAAAACCGGAGTTACGCACAGTGCCGAGATAGGTGCCGAAGAACAGAATCACGCGGCTGTCACCGGGGTTCACCACGAAGTAGCCAATGATCCACAGCAGCGAGAGCAGGCCGAATGCGGTGGCGACGAACAGCAGTAGCCCCACCTCATCGCTGCGATGATTTTGGGCAGAAAGAATCCCAGCAACACTGCTAAGGCAAATGACAATAAAGATGAGATGAATCACAAACCAGAACCAGCCAGAAAGCGGTTTGAGTAAGCGTTCAGTAAATAGCGTGGATTGCATGCGGTGAAATAATAACAGGGACTGTCCCCGTTATTGTTAAATCATTTTTAATTTAATTTAAGCCTTAGGTCGCCGAGTTTTAAAATACAAAGTCCCAATAACGGGGACTGTCCCTGTTATTGGGCTGCGATTATTGCGTTGGATTTTCCGAAGGTGAATGACTTGCCAGCGAAATCCACGCGCACGGTGTCGCCGTCGGTGTAAGTGCCGTCAAGAATTTTTCCGGCGATTGCGTTTTCTACTCTTTGTTGAATAACACGCTTCAGCGGCCGCGCACCAAACGATGGGTCGTAGCCTTCGTTGGCTAGCGCGGTGATGGCGGCGGGGGTGATTTCTAAATCAAGCGCACGCGACTTCAAGCGCTTGCGCAAACTTCCAACCTGAATCTGCACAATGCCCGCGAGCGTCTCACGACTTAACTGATGGAAGACCACCGTCTCGTCAATGCGATTGAGCAGCTCTGGTCGCAACTGCTTCTTCAATAGTGTGCGCACATGCGCCTCGATCAATTCATCAGGCTGACCTTTTTCGGTCATCTCAAGAATTGCCTGCGCACCGATGTTGCTGGTCATCACAATAATGGTGTTTGAAAAATCCACAGTGCGACCCTGTCCATCCGTTAACCGACCATCATCCAAAACCTGCAGTAAAACATTACTTACATCAGGATGCGCCTTCTCCATTTCATCAAATAAAATCACCGCGTACGGACGCCGACGCACCGCCTCGGTTAACCGTCCGCCTTCTTCATAGCCAACATAACCCGGAGGTGCGCCGATCAAACGCGAGACCGAGTGCTGCTCCATAAACTCGCTCATGTCAATGCGAACCATCGCATCATCAGTATCAAATAGAAACTCCGCCAGCGCCTTACACAACTCGGTCTTGCCTACGCCAGTCGGGCCCAGGAAAAGAAAACTTCCGATGGGCCGATGCGCCTCGCCAAGACCTGCGCGATTTCTGCGCACCGCCTCACTCACCGCAGTGACCGCCTCGCCTTGCCCCACCACACGATGATGCAACTGCTGCTCCATGCGCAATAATTTCTCACGCTCACCCTCAATCAAACGACTCACCGGGATACCAGTCCACTTGCCAACCACCTCGGCGATCTGCTCGCTGTCCACTTCTTCATGCACCAATGCGGTGCCGGTTTGTAAACGCTTATGCAGCGCAATTTCCGCTGTTTGCAGCTTGTTTTGCAGCTCGCGCATCTCGCCATATTGAATACGCGCAGCTTTCTCCAACTGGCCCGCGCGCTGTGCTTGATCAAGTTCGGTTTGCTTGCGATCCATCTGCGCCTTGCAATCTTTAATCGCATCAAGATCCTTTTTCTCCAACTCCCACTGCGCGGTCAGCGTGTGATTGCGCTCTTGCAACTCTGCCAACTCGCCCTCGATCGCTTGCAGACGCTTCTTGCTGTCGGCATCCTTCTCTAATTTTAACGCCTCGCGCTCGATTTCTAAACGCATCACTTCGCGGCGAATCAGATCGATGCTGGCTGGCACACTTTCATTCTCCATACGCAAGCGGCTGGCTGCTTCATCAAGCAAGTCAATGGCTTTGTCGGGAAGAAATCGATCAGCGATATAACGATTGCTGAGCGTAGCCGCACTTACGATTGCGCCATCTTGAATGCGCACGCCGTGATGCGCCTCGTAACGCGCCTTCAAGCCACGCAGAATTGCGATGGTGTCCTCCACGCTGGGTTCACCAACAAACACCGGTTGAAAGCGCCGCTCGAAGGCCGCATCTTTCTCGATGTGCTTTCGATATTCGCTTAGCGTGGTCGCACCGATGCAATGCAATTCTCCGCGGGAAAGTGCGGGTTTAAGCAGGTTTCCAGCACTCGGACTGCCCTCGGTTTGACCGGCATTCACAATAGTGTGCAATTCATCGATAAACAAAATCACACCGCCCTCACTGGCCGCCACTTCGCGCAGCACCGCCTTCAGCCGCTCCTCAAACTCGCCGCGAAACTTCGCACCCGCAAGCAATTGCCCCACATCAAGCGCCATGATGCGCGAGCTCTTCATGCCTTCGGGGCAATCGCCATTCACAATTCGAAGTGCAAGTCCTTCGGCAATCGCCGTCTTTCCAACACCAGGTTCACCGATTAACACGGGATTATTTTTGCTGCGCCGACTGAGCACTTGCATGCAGCGCCGAATTTCCTCGTCGCGTCCAATCACTGGATCTAACTTTCCGTTCTGCGCACGCTCGGTCAGATCGATCGCATATTTTTTCAGCGCCTCCATCGCGCCCTCAGCGTTGGGATCGTTCACCGCATGTATGCCACTGGCTTTGCGGATCGAATCGATCGCACTTTGCACACGCGCCCTGGTTATTCCCAGCGTGCTGAGCCCCTCTTTTGCAACGGTTTTTGTTTCAACAAGCGCCAGCAAAAGATGCTCGGTACTTACATAACTGTCCTTCATTCGCTGCGCTTCGCGCTCAGCATCAATCAGTACCTGCCCAAATGCTTGGCCTGCAGAAGCCTGCGCGCCCCGCACTTTTGGCAATCGACGAAGTTCCGCGTTCACTACATCAGCAAGCCGCGAAGGCTCCACTTCACAACGCTGCAGAATGCTGCTGGCCACGCCACTTTTTTCATGAATCAGTGCCAGCAATAAATGCAACGGACTCAATTCGCCGTGACCCGCCAAGTTGGCATTGCCCTGCGCATTTTGAATCGCTTCTTGTGCAAGCGTTGTGAATCGATCGGTTCGCATAATGTTTCTCCTTGTTGAAGCCGTAAACGCTGCTCGCATTAAGTCGTTTAAGTTTATTCAGCCGGCACCGTGATCTTTGAATTGCCCCGCATCAACCCAAATACTAAACACACAATACACAGGGCAACTTTCATGCCAAAGTAAAGACAACGCCATCAGTTTATGCCCTCTCGTCACTACAGCTGAAAAGTCTTATGAAATTTAAATTTGCCGTGGGGTCTTGAGTAAAAATTTCCATCAAAAATCATTCTTGAAAGGCAATGCAATCAATGCAACTCAACGCGCTCATCGCAACCCAACACACACAACTCGCATCTCACGCACAACCCACATCCCACTCGCCGCACATCACTCCGCATACCGAACAGGAAATTGCTGCGGAATCAACTCCGGCCGATCATTCAGCCAGCCAACCATCCAGCGAAACGCAGCTACCAATCGAGGGCCAGGTCGATTGAACATTTGATTTCCATCTACCACCGCAATCGCATTGGGCTTGCTATCCATCACCGCAGGAATCATCTGCCACCACTTGGTTTTTCGCAGCACCTCTAATTCTTGCCAAGCTCGATCAAGTGCAAATCCGCAGGGGCAAATCACTACGCGCTCGGGGGCTGCTTGCAAAATTTCTTCGGGTGAGAGTTGGTGACTCTTTGAATTCACCATGCCAAGTGTGTGGCGACCGCCCGCAGCTTCAATCAGACCGGGCGTCCAATGTCCGCCACCAAACGGCGGGTCGCACCACTCCAGAAATAAAACCTCTGGGCCCGGCACATACGCGTTCACAAAATCAACCGCGCCGAAGTATTCCTCGCGCAGCTGCACCATCTCCCGCTGCGCTCGCTGCGCCAAATCAACCGCTTCTCCCACTCGCAACAAATCATCAAAAACCTGCCAAATATTACTAGGATTTAGATTCACTACCAGCGGCTTTGGATGCATGGATTCCGCCACCTGTTGCACAGTGCGCAGGTCGATCGAACACACCTCGCATAAATCTTGGGTCAAAACCACATCTGGTTTTAGTTCGCGAAGCATTGCCTGATCCAGTCGATACAAGCTTGCACCACCACCACCATCTTTCAGCGCCTCGCGCACTTGCTGATCAATCTGCGCACTGCTTGCAGCGTGCGTTACCTGACTTGTAAGTACAGGTCGATCAGCAATCTCTAATGGAAAATCACATTCATGACTTCGTCCAACCAACATGGATGCTCCGCCAATTCGACAGAGCAATTCTGTGGCCGATGGAAGCAGACTGACAACGCGCATGCGGTGATGTTAGGAAAGCGGCGTGCATGCGTGCGTGCCAGCATTTATCTTTCGAACACGCCCACAGAGAGCCAAAAATAAATCTACATATTTCCGACAGGCTGCCACACGCATGTTTTTCCAACACCACACAAAAACCACAACGCCCGCGAATGTGGCTGCGGGCAACACGCTTATGTCGAACGCGCAAATGGCAAACACGCTTGTATCGAACACGCCAACACCACACAAAAACCACAACGCCCGCGAAGGTGGCCGCGGGCGTTGTGCATATGGTGAACTGGGGATCCTAGATTTGAACTAGGACTAACTGAGTCAGAGTCAGTTGTGCTACCGTTACACTAATCCCCAAAGCGGGTAGGAATCCTAACACGAAGTCGAATATCAGCGGGGGGTTTCGAGTGCGGTGGAAGTGAAGGATCTGGCGCGAAATTCATTCGCCTGTGCCAATAAAACGCCGGACAACATCAGTCCGCAACCCACATATTGCCAAGGGGAAAGTTGTTCTTTCAGCAAGATCGCTCCGAAGATGGCGGCAAACAAACCCTCCATGCTTAGGATCACAGCGGCGTGCGCGGCGGGCGCAGTGCGTTGACCAACCACCTGCAATGTGAAGGCGATGCTGACCGCGATCGGCCCCAAATACATCAGCGGCCACACCGCGGCTTCGATCGCTTGCATGGCTGGCATCTTCGCGTCGATGAAGGGCATCACGCACCACGCGACAACACCAGTCACTAAAAATTGCGCCGCGGCTAATTCAATCGCATCGCAGCGTGGCGAGAAGCGACCGATCAGTAGCACATGTCCAGCCCACGCGACTGCGCACAGCAGTACTAAAAAATCTCCGCGTGACATTGATAAATCCATTGTCACACTAAGCAGATACAAACCGACTGCTGCGAGCAACGCGCCAATCCACACCGTGACATGGGTACGAACGCCCACAAGTAAACCCATGATCGGAACAAACAGCACATAGAGTCCGGTGATAAATCCTGCGGCGCTTGCGGTAGCACCCCGCTGAATACCACGCTGTTGCAAAACCGCCGCCACCAGCATGACAAGCCCCGCGCATACTCCGCCACCAAGCACCACACCAAGCGGCGAATGCGCTCGCACACTTCGTCGTCGAACACACACGATTGGCAACAACAATAAACCACCGGCGGTAAATCGAAGCGCCACAATGCCCAGCGCATCAAGATGCTCCGCAGCCTTGTTTTGTGCGACAAACGCAGCGCCCCACAGTATTGATGCCAACAACATCCACGCATCGGCGCGCAGTGCCTGCGAACGCGTAGTCACGGAGACACAACCTGCGCGGTCGCCACGAACTGTGATTGATCCGGCAGTCGCAACACAACCCGCACCTGAATCGCATTCGGAACTATTGCCTCAGGCTTGTAGACAAAGGTCACTGGAATCTTGAAGAAATAAGTTCGCGTGACAATATCCCAACACTTCAGATTCACCTGATGAAGCGACAAATCAAAATCTTTCACGCGTTCGCCATCACCCATGCCGGTGCTGATTCGCATCACGCCACCGGTGCGCACAACATCTTGATCCACATCACAACACTCAACGCGAACTTCAAGCCAACCCTCGCGCGCACCCTGCTTGGCAAATGGCGGCAACACCCGGCTGAGAGGATTGACTCGAATACTGCGAACATTCGCCGACCAATCGGGTGGCAAACTCTCCGGCATCGTCTTCATGGCGTCGCTATTCAAAGCGACTTCGGCCTGATCGCTCTGGCAACCAAAGGCAAAAAAAGCAAGACTAAGAACCGCCAGAAGTCGACTCATGCAGTCGAGCATATCGGCGACAAAAAAATCTGGCGCGGTAGCATGCACACATGCGAATGGCCTCATGCTCCGTCATCAATTCTTCTCTCGCACTTTTATTGTTGGCTGCTTGTCAAACCACGGACTCGGCGTCGACGGGAGACACGGCGCAAAAGTCTGCGCAAAAGTCTGCGCAAAATCAGGCTGCAATCAATGCTGCTGGACTCTCCACACCACCACCAGGCGCCCCTGGAAAGCCCGCGTATTTGTCGCCTCGCGGCGATGGAACTTATGTCGATGCGACCGGTCATGTACTGACACCTCCAGCGGTAATGTTGGGAGTCACGATGGAGCAACCAGGCCAAGGTCTGGTGAAGCATCTTGGAATTAATCCGGCGCGCAGCACACTTCTTGTGAATGTGATTCCAGGTTTGCCCGCCAACAAAGCAGGCATTGAAGATCACGATCTTGTGGTGGCAGTGAATGGCAACGAGGACGCAAGCCCGCAGGACATTCGCAAGCGATTGAAAGTGATGAAGCCCGGTGATTCCATCACCTTGACCATTCGCCGCGCAAACATCACAAAAAATCACACGCTTCAAGTTGTCGCGTGGCAAGCCGAGCACATGGTGCGACCGATTCATTCGGGATCATTCGCAAAGCCCACACTCGCCGCGCAGGCCGATGGCGAACCATCGCCACGCGAATTGGCGCCGGTGATGGATCGACTCGATCGCATTGAAAAGCAGCTGCAGATTTTGACCCAGCAATCCATCGCGGGTCAATCAGGGGCTTCGCCCGCGGCGCCAGTTGCACCGATGTCGCCTGCCAAGCCCATGCCCCTCACGAAGCCCATGCCATCATCGCCCGCGAATCAGGCAACGCAACCTGTAAAGCCTGTTGCGCCAACACCAAAGTAATCGCGGTATTTCAAAGCGAGCAGTGCGGTAGTGGAAATACAAAGCTGGGCGACTGTTGTGGTTAAGTTGTCTCGATCTCATTACTTCGATCCAGCCAGCTCAATCAAGTTACTTCGATCAAACCGTTTCGATCACATTATTTTGAGTTACTTCGGTCAAACCACTTCGATCAAACTGTACTGATCAAGATTTAGCGTGACCAGTTCGCCATCATCAAGGCGAACCTCAAGACGATCCAGCCACACCTTGTCGTCCTTGCCATGCACAAACCAACTGCCGGTTCGATCTTGTCGCCATCGCACCACCGTGCCTTCAATGGTGGTCGACCATACCGTATGGGTCTGCGGCATCTGCTGCGTGACTTTCACGCGGGTGCCTGGAGTAAGCATGCTGATCTCGATCGCCATAAGGTTTCCAAGTCTAGCGAACAGCCTCAAGCGGCGATGGACCAATCGTGGAGAGCGTGAGATTTTGCATCCACGCGCCGCTCCAATGTGTCGCGATCGCTGCGTTTACCTTGGCCAGCGAAAGCGCGTCGATGTGATCGGCCGCATCTTGCAGCGTGCGCGCTGTGCCAGAGCGAAATAAATCACCAGCCACGCTGCTTACGCGAGCCGCTGCGCTTTCGCCCTGCATGATCACCCGCGACTTTAATCCAGTCTTAGCGCGATCGAATTCTTCTTGCGTAATGCCGCTGGCGAAGCGTTCAAGTTCGCCGCGTATGCACGCCAATGTCTGCCCAGCGCGTTGTGGCGTACTTCCTGCGTAAACCTGCAGCATTCCGCGGTCTCGGCCTAATGCAACGCTGCCTCCAACGCTGTAGCACAGTCCGCGTTTTTCCCGCACTTCGGTAAACAAACGACTACTCGCTTCACCACCAAGCACCATGCTTGCCAAGCGCAACGCGTTGGCATCTGGATGCGCATCAACAGGCGCAGGCAATGCAATCGCAAGATGTGTTTGCGATGTTGGCAGCGTGAGATGCTCCACGCCACGAAGCGGTGTGCCTGCAATTGCTGGCTCAGGGGCGCTGCCCTTCCAATCAGCAAAAAGTTTTTTTAGAAGTGGAAGCAACACGCGCGCATCCACAGCGCCCGCAAAGGCGAGGATGCTGCCGCTTGGCAAGGCGCGACGCTTCCATGTCTGACGCAAACTTTCAATCGTGATGCGCTGCAAACCCTGAGCGTGACCAAAGCCAGTGCGGTTGTAAGGCGCAGGTAAAAATCGAAGTCCAAGACGCAGCATCACCAAGTGTTGCGGATCATCGGAGAGACCTTCCAGACCTTGCAGGGCCAGTCGACGCACAGGATCAAGGTGTTCAGCTTGCAAACTTGGTCGCAACACCACATCCGTAAGCAATGGAAGCGCCTGCGCAAGCCGCGAACCAAGGCTTGTGGCGGTGACCAACACATGAAACGGATTGGCCGTGGTGCGTCGCTCACAACCAAGGGCATCCAGTGCGTCACTGAACTGACGACTATCGCGCTCGCCTGCGCCGCGCAAAATCATTTCGCTTAAAAGTGTCGCTTCACCTTCGCCCGCGGCGCCATCAGGATCACCCGCGGTGCCAGCTGGAATCAACCAACACATGCTCGCGGTGGCCATGCCTTCGATGCGTTCGAAAGCCACAGTAAGCCCATTTTCCAGGTGTTCTACGATGATTTCACTCATGTGTTACTCCGCGTGCGCAACTGTTCATCAAGCCATTGTTGCATGGTGTGGAGGCCGGTTTTTTTTCCGCGCAACCACACACCAAGTTGTACCGCGCCGCGCGCGAAGATGGATCGATCAATCGCATGATGAATAAGTGTGACCGATTCCGAACCATTGTGGAATTGAATCTGATGATCACCAACAACATCGCCCTCACGGATCGACTCGATGACCTTGTCGGAGAGCTCTCCACCCGCATTTCGGATGGTTGCAGCCAAAGAAAGAGCAGTTCCCGAAGGAAAATCTAATTTTTTTATGTGATGAGTTTCCTTCAGAGTGATACGCCAAGAATCATCCAACGCGCGCGTGGCAAACTCGGCCATGCGATGCATCACCGCAACACCAAGTGATGCGTTGCTCGTGATCAAAATCGGAATCGTTTTTGATGCTGCATGCAGCGCGTCAAGTGTGGAGGCGTGCAGACTTGTGGTACCTACAAGAAGTGCCGCAGAAAGGCTATTTGACATCGCCAAGGCACTTTTTGCGCCATCGTCACTTGAAAAATCTATCACCAGATCGGCGGCGATTGGCATTTCAAAATCATTTTTTTCATCTCGATCAATCGCGGCAACAAGTACGCACTCGGATGATTTTAAAATCGCATTTTGAAGCTCGACACCCATCCTTCCGCGCGCTCCAAAGACCACCACGCGCAGTGGTGCAGAGGATGTACTTTGGATGTCAGATAAAGAAATTTGCATGACTTTGAAAAACTTTTGGTGTTGCCCCTTCACAAGACCTGCCGATAAAGGTACAAGTTACAGTAGGAGTCGCGTTCTGTTACGCGGCGACTCCTCTCTCCGACCTCGCGTAACATTTAAGGGAGCCACACCATGGCAAAGAAGAAGAAGGCAGCTAAGAAAAAGGCCGCCAAGAAGAAGTCGCGCTAACTTAGCGCTGTATCGAACAGTCCCATCAGAGCCGGCCTCGTGCCGGCTCTGATGGTTTTTAGGGTTTATTTTAGGTGTTTGAAGGCAGGGTCGGGGGTGGTCGTTGGCAGGATAAATAGTGGAGAGTTTGTCCGAAGCCCGCTAGAATGATTCGCTTCCTTCCAACGGATTCCAAACCAACATGACCCATGTGATCGCAGAACCATGTATCGCAACCAAGGACGCCTCCTGTGTGGATGTGTGTCCAGTCGATTGCATTCATCCAGCCAAAGGTGAAACCGGTTTATTCACCGATGCAACGCAGCTGTACATCGATCCAGATACCTGCATTGATTGCGGGCTGTGCGTGGATGAGTGCCCGGTGCGCGCGATATTTCCGGGTGAAGATCTTCCTGATGAATGGAAGAAGTACATCCAGATTAATGCGGATTGGTACAAGAAAAAGGCTTGAAATTAGCAGCGGATGGCTTGGGTGGATGCGCACACGCATTCATGCGCAACACATAATCACGCGCGGCGCGGTTCCGCACGACAACCATCGCAAACACAGCACATTCGCATTATTCTTCGCGCTTCGCCGCAGGCTTGTGCACACCCGCTGGCGCGTCGGCTTTCTCTGTCCAATCATCCGCGCGCGGTCCAAGTTGCAATTCCATAGACATGGTCTTGCGATAACCAAGTTTGCGAATGATCTCCAGCACATCGGTCCAAGTGGGAAAGGTCTTGTGATTCACACGCTTGAAGGTGTCGATGGCCAACAAGAACAGGAACTGCTCCTTGTTCATCTCGCCCTCTTCGGCGCTTTTCACAAAGTCCGTCAGACGGCGACCTGGACCGCGGCGCCGCTCAAGATTGCTGGCACTGGGCTCGGCGAGGTTGCGCCGATCGATACCAATACGGCGATCGACCACATCTTCAGCTTCTTCATTGTGATGGGGTGGCTTCTGTGAATTATTGTTCATGGTGAATCTCCAAATCAGGTTGCGGGTCGTTGGTACAACTTCAACGAACGATAGAATAGGCTAACTTTCATTGTGAGCATCATGCGAGACACTTGAATGAACGAAGAAGTCGATGAACAAACTTTTTCCTTGTCCGCCGGTCTGCTCGGTTGGATATTGCCTGGACTGGGTCAGATAAAAAACGGCGACTTTTTGCGTGGAAAACTGATCATGCTGGGAGTGGTGGGCATGTTTTTGATGGGCGTGCTCGTCGGCGGCGTGGATTGCGTCGATCGCAAAGAAGATGGCTTGTGGTTTGTGGCGCAGGCGGGTGCGGGTCCGATCGCATGTATGACAGACATCGCCAACGACATGCTGCTCAAGCAAGGTCGAGTCGGCGTGATGATGCCGTTGGCGCTTGCCAACGGCGCCATTACTCAGGTGAACAGTTTCAAAAGCGTGGGCGCGGTGAATGACATCGGCACACTGTTTACGGCGATGGCGGGCTTATTGAATATCGCTGCGCTGCTTGATGCGATGCGTGGTCCACGAAAGGTGGCAGCATGAACGCATTGGCTATCAACACGCTGGCGTGGATTCCATTTGTGCAGCCGCTTCCTGGGGTAATCGCTTGGTGGTGGCTTTGGATTCTGCCGATGCTCGCTGGTGTCAGCGTGACATGGAAAGCGATTCGCCTGACTTCACTTCAAAGTTATTGGCGCGATGTCGCGGTGATGTTTGGACAACTGCTGATCGGCATGATTGCGTTGGCGGCAGGCCTTATGCTTTTGGTTCGTGTGGTGCTTCCGTTGCTGCCGGTGGAGTGACCGTCGCGCGCGTGAAGCGATTGACCCGAACCGCGCGCGCGGTGCGCATTCGAAGCAGCCACAACGCCACCACGAACCACGGCAGCGAATCGATGAAAATTCCAAGCGGAATCAAGCGCAATTTCAAAATGCCTGCTTCGCCCATGCGATCGCGCGCCATGTCCATCACGGCGCCAGTCAGATCAAACTCAGCGGTTGGCGGGAAGATTTCGCTAGTTTCCAGCGTAATCCAGCTTTGCGCGATCGCAGGAAGCGGCCAACCCCCCGCGAGCGCGCCCATTCGAGCAGTGGGCGGCAAGTTCGCAGAAGGTCCCCACAATTCGCGCGCCCACTGCGGTGGCGTGAAATCTTCAGGCACATTTCCAAGCAGCGGCGCATACACGCGCGTGGCATTCACCCACCAAGTTCCAAAGCCTTCGTGACGAGCCACAAGCCACGGCACGCGACCATCATTGAACCACATTTCAGTTCCAAGATTTATGCGATCGCGATTCGCGACAAGGCACACCGATGCCAGCAACAGCGCGACGGAAAGACCTAGGCACACAGACACCAATGCTTGCAGCACCAACTGCGAGCCGCGGCTCATGCGCGCGCGCCTCGACCTGGTCGCTCGGAAGCCACCAACGGCTTGCCTGCTTGCTTGCCGCGCAGGCGTCCACGACTGGTCGCCTGTTTGTCGCGCTTGGTGCGGAAGGCTTTGGCGCGATCATTGCGCGCGCGTTTTTCTTCACGCGCCTTCTCGCGAATCGCAGCCTGCACCTGCTCGACGGTTTTACCGCGCGCATCGCGGATCGGTGGCGGCAACACGCCCGTGGGAACTTTTTGCAAACGCGAATCTAATTCACACAAGCGCGCCAGCCGACGCCAGCGAGTGCGCTCATCAGGATCGACAAATGCGAAGGCCTCGGCGAATCCAGCGTGACCGTGACCAGCGCGACCGAGGCGATGCACCAAATCTTGATCCACCAACGGCAGGTCGTAATTCACCACGCAACGAAGCGTTGGAATGTGCAATCCACGCGCCGCGATATCGGTGGCGACCAGCACGCGCAGGCGGCCGCTCATCACGCCTTCCAACGCCGCTTCCCGCTGTTTTTGCGAGCGATCACCGTGCAGGCTTCCTACCAAAATCTTGTTGCGATGCAAGGCCTCCGCAACCCATCCAGCGCGTCGACGCGTGCGCACAAACACCAGCACTCCTTGACGCGTGGTGTTTTTCATCAGGTGCAAAAGCAAATTTGCTTTCGCGGAATCAGGAACATCGAAAGCCTCGGGCGCGGCGCGCGCGGCGGTGACGCGATCACCAAATCGCAGCGGCTCTTTCACCAGCGTGCGCGCAAGTTCTTCAACAGGCTTGGGCATCGTGGCGGTGTACAGAAGCGTTTGACGCTCGGTGGGGCAGCGATCAGCAATCGCTTGCACTTGCGGAAGAAATCCCATGTCCAACATGCGGTCGGCTTCGTCCACCACAAGATGTCGAACCCACGCAAGCGAGCAAGCATTGGCATCCAGCAATTCGCGCAGACGCCCAGGCGTTGCCACCAGCACATCCACTCCGCTTTTCAGCGCGGCCACCTGCTTGCTGATTGCACTCTTTCCATAGGCCACCGTGGCGTTCAGCACCGTGCCTGCAAGAAGTATCTCGGCCTCGCCGGCGATTTGCTGCGCCAACTCACGCGTGGGCGCAAGCACCACTGCGCGAAGTCGATGCGCAGGATTGACGCGGCCACCCTTGACAAACTGCGGTGGTTGCAAGCGCAGACTTTTTGCGATCGGCAAAAGAAACGCCAATGTTTTTCCGCTGCCAGTTGGCGCCACAGCGAGAATATCGCGCCCTTCATGAGCAGCCTGCAGCGTGCCGGCTTGCACCGCAGTTGGAATGGTGATTTCACGGCGCAGCAAGCCTGGAATCAGCATGGGATCAACGCCTAGATTTTCAAATGCACTCACAGTGACAAGCCTAGCGAACCGAGTCGGCAGCGGGCGCGAGCGCGGATTTCTGTGGTTGGTCTGAGAGCAAACCCATGCGCTTATATTTCTCGCGGTACTTCGCATCCAAACGCAACTGATGATTGCCAAGATCCACGCGGCGACCATCGATGAAGGCAAGCAGCGGTTCGCAGGTCATTTGCATCGGCGTGCCGCTGACCACCTGCAGCGTGGCCACCTTGCCAGGCTCGATGCTTCCAAGTCGATCACCAACACCAGCGATCGTGGCCGCGTCGCTGGTGATCGAACGCAACGCAACATCCTGCGGCAATCCATAGGCAACCGCGGTGGCTGCGTGATCAGGAAGATGTCGTTCATTTGAAGGATCGCTGGCCGTCGCAATGCAGAACGAAATACCGCCCGCATGCAGGCGCGCGGGCAGGGCGTAGATGTCGTCGATCGCACTTCCCGAGCGACGCGGCAGCCGATGCGTGCCAGCGATAATCACTGGCACGCTGTTCTTCTGCAGCAGCGGAATGCATTGCTCCGCTCCCGCGCCACCCCAAATCACCGGCTTCAATCCGTGACGCACGCTCCACAGTACCGCACTTTCAATCGCAGCTGGTGAGTTGGCGGTGAAGATCACGGGCTCGCGACCACGCACTACATCAATCATATTTTGAAAGCGAAGATCACCCGGCGTGCCCTTGGGGTCGGCCTCGTAGGCGGTTGCCCACGCGGCTGCTTGGTCGAAGAAGTGTTCGATTTCTTTCAGTTGCTTGGCCGATTCTTTTTTCTGATCGTCGACAGATTTATCCATCCACGAAGCGACAATTGGTTCGCTGATTGGCCACTGCACAATCATGCCCGCACGCGGCATAATCGTTTGATTTTCGCTAGTCCAGCCATCCAAACGCATCACGCTTGCATGACCGCTAATCGTGCCACCTTGTGGATAAAGACTTGTGGTAAGCACGCCGCCAGCGCGCGCGACCGGAAGCAAATTGGTGTCTGGATTCATCGCCACACATGCGCGAACTTCAGGATGAAAGTTGCCGAACTCCGTGCGATCGTCGGTCGCCGAGACTTGCAGTGTTTCAACCAGGCCAAGACTGCTGCCAAGATTTATATACCCAGGCAACACCGTCAGTCCGGCACAATCAACGCGTTGACAATGTTCAGGAAGCGCAGCGGGTTCGCCCGCGCCCATCGCGGTGATGATGCCCTTGTCGAAAATGACATAGCCATTTTCGATCGGCGCCACACCGGATTTTGCTGGGTCGATGCGCGCATGCACCAACGCGATCGCGTGGGCTTGCGCAGCGGCCGCGGGCATCTCGCTTTGCGCCAAGGCAAGCGTCGTGCAGGCAAGCGAACACAAAGCGACATGTGCGAAATTTTGGAAACTTGGTTTCATCGCGCGCCCTCCATCAATATCTTCCAACCCTCGGCGCTGCCGCCGCAACCACAATCACCAGGACCGATCGATTCGGGATCGCGCCCGCGTCGCACCTGATCGATGAATGATTCACGGCGCGCATCGAGCATGCGCGTGAGCATGGTCGGCTTCACTTCAGCGGCAGGTTTCGCATCGGCGGGTTTCACTTCTTTGGCCGCTTCTGGCGCTTTCATCGCGCCGGCCTTGTCGCCCTCGGTTACTGCTAATTCCAGCAACTTTGCCCGCGTTTTAAGGTCGCGCTGACGCATCGCGGTGGCGGCGGTGCGATCAAACATACAGGCGCCTTCGATCCATGTGCTGTCGGCGAGCGAGAAACTTGAAAGCGGATCGCCATTCCAAATCACAAAGTCGCCATCTTTGCCAACTTCCAAACTGCCTACACGATTGTCGATGTGCAATTGCTTGGCGGGATTCAGCGTGACAAATTTCAGCGCCTCTTCAGGAGGACAATTTCCATAGCGCACCGCTTTGGCTGCCTCCATGTTCAGGCGCCGCGCCATCTCGTCGCTGTCGCTATTAAAACTTACGACCACGCCCATATCACGCATCAGCGAACCGTTGCTTGCGATGGCATCCATCACCTCCATCTTGTAGGCCCACCAATCGCTAAATGTGCTTGCACCCGCACCATGCTTGGCGATTTCGTCGGCAACTTTGTAGCCCTCAAGCACATGTTGAAGTGTGCCGATACGAAATCCAAATTCGTCGGCGAGTCGAAGCAGCATTAAAATTTCGTCTTGACGGTAACTATGACAATGCACAAGTCGCGTGCCTGCAAGAATCTCGGCGAGCGTGTCCAGTTGCAGATCGCGGCGCGGCGGCATGGTCTGCGCTTGCGCGTCGGGCGTAAGCGCCGCGTAGGCCGACTGCTTTGCGGCGTATTCGCGGGCGGCACGGAAACTGTCGCGCAGCAACGCTTCCACGCCCATGCGCGTGTTGGGGTAGCGATTGCGCGGGCGCGTAACATTTTCACCAAGCGCGAATTTGATGCCACCGATGGCATTGGAAAATCGGAAATCCTCGCTGCTTCCGCCCCATTTCAGTTTCACCACACTATTTTGACCACCGATTGGATTGGCGCTGCCGTGCAACTGATTCGCCACCGTTAAGCCGCCGGCGAGTTCGCGAAACCATCCCTGCGCATCAGGGTCGATGCAATCATTGATGCGACATTCGGCGGTGTCATTCTTGGTCCACTCGTTCACGCCGCCGGTGATGCCGGTGTGGCTGTGACAATCGATCAGACCCGGCGTGACATGTTTGCCAGTGGCGTCGATCACCAACGCGCCTGTGGGTGCTTTCAGTGCGTTACCAATTTCTTTCACCTTACCATCTTGCACCAACAGATCAGCAGCTTGAAGTTTACCGGCAGGACCACAGGTCCAGATGGCGGCATTTTTCACAAGCACTGTTTGCGATGCGGCGGGTTTCTCTAATCCGTATTCGCCCAGTGGCGTGGTGCGTGGAATGAAAGCGAGCGGATCGATTGTTTTTGCAGGCGCAAGTTTTGTAGCGTCGGCGAGTTTGGCTGCGTCTGCGGGCTTCGTAGTGTCTCCGAGTTTCGCTGCATCTGCGACTTTCACTGCGTCTGCGGGCTTCGCTGCCTCAACAGCCTTCGCGATCTCGCGCTTTGAAATCGCGAATGCGATCACGCGTCCGTTTGAAGTCTCGGCGGTGCCTTGCATGCCATCACCCACAACAACCGCGGTGCAGCGCAGTAAACCATCTACGCCAAAGGCCTCGCCTTTCAGCGTGAAGCCAACGCGATCAATATCAAAATCAAGCCGTTCTGCCGCGTATTTGACTGGTTCTGGCGGCTTCGCAGCGGCAGGCGCGGCAGGAACCGCATCCACAACTTTCACCGGCGCATTTGCTGGCGTAACCACCGCAGCATTCGCCGGAGCAACCATCGGTGCATCCGCGACTTTCACCGGCGCATCTCCGCCCTTTGCCTCTGGATTCGGCGCGGGCTCAACAGGTTTCGCTTGCACGGCATCAGCAACTTTCGCTGCCGCAGCATCTACAGGTTTCACCTCCGCCGCCACTGGCAGACGCTCAAACGAAATACTCTTCGCATCCGTATCCACAACGCCGGTCAGTTCAACCTTGTCCGCCTTCAGCGTAAAGGCTCCGTTGAAAGCAAACTTCAGTGGCTCGTAGTTCACGCTTGGAATACCCGCCACCCATGTCGTACGCACATGCGTCTTTTCACCAAAGAGCGGACCATCGGTCACCACCAAGTTCGCCATGCGTCCGCTCTCGATCGAACCCGCAAGCGCTGAAATGCCAAGTTGCTTCGCTGGTCGCACCGTCAAGCATGCAAGCAGCGCATCTTCGCTTAAGCCCTCGTCCATCACGCGCCGCGCCCGCGCAGGAAACTCCGCGCGACTTTTCAATCGATGCGTGCCGATGCTCACATCTACACCCGCATCGAGCAACTGCTTGGCGTTGCGGGGCGCGAGCGCCCAAGTTGAAAGTTCGCGCAAACTGACCGAGTCGCCTTTGCGCGGATCTGAAACATCTGGGGTCTTTGGAAACTCAAGCGGCACTACGATTGAAACTTTCGCATCGGCGATTTCGGCCAAGCGACGAAACTCCAACCCATTGCCAAGCATTCGCGATTGCAAGCCAAATTCCTTTGCCAAACGAGCTGCCCGCAGAAGGTCGTGCTCGTCGCCAACATCAAAAATCGCAATCTGCCCACCTTGTATCAACGGCTGCAACGCCTGCAGCGCCGCTGAGCGCTCCGGCGGATCATTGCCTTGCGGATTTTTATTCCACACCTGCTCGCACTTCGCGCGCCACTGTGCATCGAGCAGAGTTTGCCGCGTCAGTGCCATCGCACCCATCAACGCCGCTGGATATCGCGAGTCATCAGGCCCATCATCACCGATATGCGCGAATGCGATGACTTGTCCAGCCGCCGGCACAATCGGCTCGGCCTTACGATCGTCCTCAGCGAGCAGCACCACTGCGCTCTCGCCACGAAAGATTCCGCTGTTGGGATGCACCGCTGCAATTGTGAAACCAAGATCGCGCAACTCCTTGCGGGTGGCGGCTGGAACCACGGGCAGGTCGACCACGCGTAATTGCGGCGTTACTTTGCGATTCCAATGCGCACTCGCATCATCTGCAAGTGTTCGAGCAAGCGACGCACTCTCCACCACAAGACCAGCGTCGATCAGTCCCGGATAAATTGTCAAACCCTTTGCATCGTGCAGGGTGGTGCCTGCTGGCGCTTGTACATCCGCAGATTTACCAACCGAAGTGATCCAACCATTCTCAAGCAAGATGGCGCCATCGTCGATGCGTTCGCCTGGCTTTACAACAATCGTTGCATGTTGAATCAGATCGCGACGAAGTTCGGCGGGGCGCATGGCCACCGGTGGCGGCGATTGAGCCAACGCGACACCGATCGTGCCAACCAACGCGGCGCCGATAGCCGCGGGGCGCCATGCTCGCGCGGCAATGCAACGACCAGGCACACGATGGGTGAACGAGATATTTCGATCAGCCAAGAAATTCTTGGCGATCACGGCAGATGGGGCGGTTGGCATTTTTTGCTGCATAGGGTGAACTTCAATCAAATCAAACCGCGATCCTAGTTCGGCGTTGCGTCTGATTCGTGAGAAGCATGCAAACAAAAATGAATATCAGCTTAAATATAGAGCGCGGTAGGCGGGCGCCGGATCAGTTTCAAGTGTGGTTTTTAGTCTTTTGCAGGCATTTACAGCCCAATTTGGTAGCGTGAGAAGATTTCGGCGCAGTTTCTAAAAATAATTTTCACACAAGATTTTAGAACAACTTCCGCGCAACTTTAAGGGCAACTTGCAGCCGAGAATGCCGAAGGGATTCCGCGCACCTTCCACGCAACACCCAAAAACTAAAAACGCAGCAATATGTGCCGCGAATGTGGCAAACACTCACCGAAAGTTTATGTACCCAACCTACCCAGGCTCAATCTCATCGAGCATCTTTAGCAACGCTGCTCGCAAACGATCTGGGGTTTCATACACACCCTCGGCGATCGCGTTTCGAGCCGCTTCCACCTTGTTTTGGCGGATATCAGGCATTTGTCGCAGGCGTTCCAAATGTCGAGCGTGTTCAGAAATTTCCACACGATCATGCATGTGCGCGCGGCTGCTGGCATTGGTCGAATTTGCACCAGAAGCGGCGGAAGTTGCATCCAATTGCGAGCGCCCAATCGGCGTTGGCAGTGAAGCACCTGAAGATCCGGCAATGGGGTTGATTTCAGACATAAGAAACTCCATGTCGGGTGCATTCCAGATCCTTTGGAACACACTCGGCAGCTTGCCTTCCGCATCCTGCGGCAGGTATTGATTGGGGGTCGCGAAACGCCGCAACTGTGAGGTAGCATCGGAATTCTTGGGCGCACCACTTGAACGAATCCTGCACACATAAAAGATTTCCTAAGCCTTCTACGGTAGGGTGTTTGCGTGCCTGCTCCAAACGCATGCGCAGCGCTGTTTTTACGCTGTTTTTGGCTGCTGCTGCAAACTTGGCCTTGGCGCAGGGTGCGGGCTCAACAGGAAAGGATGCGAAGCCGTCCGCGCCACCGACGGACCCTGGGCAGCAACTTATGAACCCTGGCGATGAGATCGACGGTAATGCCTCGGCTCAGCGTCGAAGTGGAAAGGCATCTGATACTGGATTACCCAAAGGCAAAGGCGCGGCCTCGCCCGCGACAACATCAGGCGGCGTCGACGCGGCAGTTTCGCAGCGCTGGGGTGTTGTGCTGGTCACCTTCGGCGACGCTGGTCACGAAAAAGTCGCTGCCGCCGCGCGCAATCGCTTCGCCGCAACCTATCCAGAATGTACGGATGCTTATGTGCGCAGTACCGATCACGGGTCGGTGGTGATGGTGGGTCATCTTGAAAATCCAACCGCGCCCAATTCCAACGCCAAGGAATTTCTTGAACGCATCAAAGCGATCAGCCCCGATGGAACTTCGCGTCCATTTGCGCGTGTGTATTTAAGCCGAGTGCAAACCACCCCTGATGCATCGGTTGGTCCCTACGATCTTTCGCGTGCGCGTAAAAGATTTCCAAAGGTGAATCCATTGTTCACCGTGCAAGTCGCGATGTGGAGCGACTTCGACAGCAAGACGCTCTCCATGCAAGAAATCGAATCCAAGGCCGATGCGTATTGCCGCATGCTGCGCATGAAAAGTGTGGACGCGTATGTGAAACATGACGAAGACAAGCGCATGAGCATCGTCACGATCGGCGCCTTCGACAGTAGCGCTTACGATTCGCGCAGCACGCTATTTAGCCCCGAAGTTGAGCGCATTTTTAAGCAATTTCCAACCATGCTTGTGAATGGTGAAGAACTGTCGCAGGCACCGCAGCGAGGTTCAGTGCCAGGTACGCCGATGACCAAGCAAACCTGCACGCTGATTGAGATTCCAAGGTGAACGACGCATCTACCATCACGCATTCGCTCTTGCATGGGCAACCCGCGGCGGTGCGCACCTTCACATCAGCCTTCGCGCATGGCCGCGTGCAACACGCGTGGGTGTTGCATGGAGCGATGGGCGTTGGAAAAATGTTGGCGGCACGATTGTTCGCAGGACTTGTGCTTGACGCGTCGACAACACAGGCACACCGTCAGGCTTTCACGCCGCCCATTCACAGCGAGGATTCGCGGCTGCTCGATGCCAACACCCATCCAGATTTTACGGTGATCCGTAAGGAACTTTCACGCCACAGCGCCAACCGTGAATTGCGCGAGCGCAAGCAGACCAATATTCCACTCGACTTGCTGCGCGAGACCTTGATTGGTGGAAGCGATGGCGATGGTCGTCATCACGATTCCTCGGCATTTCGCACACCGATGCGCGGTCAGGGAAAAGTATTTGTAATTGACGAGGCCGAGTTGCTCGAAGCCGAAGCGCAAAATGCGCTGCTGAAAACCTTGGAGGAGCCGCCGCCGCGCACCTATCTGCTGCTGCTCACCACGCGGCTTGATCGTTTGCTTCCAACCATTCGAAGTCGTTGTCAGCAGGTGCCCTTTGGTCCGCTCGATCAGGCCAGCATGCGGTCGTGGCTTGCGGGCGCGCCGCTGCAAGGCACTGGTGAAAAACTCGCGTGGCTGCTGCGATACGCAGAAGGAAGTCCAGGCGCCGCGCTTGCCGCCGAGCGTGACAACTTGCACGAATGGTGGAGTGAATTTCAAAAACATTTTCAGGCGATGGATCGCGGAGAGTTTCCCGCCACACTTGCCGAGCGCATGCATGAGCAGGCCGCCGCGCTCGCCGAGAGCGTGGTGAAACACAATGAATACGCAAGCAAAGAGGCGGCCAATCGCCTGGGTCTTGGCGTGATCGCGCGACTCGCGGCTTTGCATCTTCGCGAGCGGTTGTGCGACCAGTGTGAACACCACAACGCTCAGGCCATCGAGGCCACGCTGGAATCTCTGCGTTGCATCGAACGCTTCGAGGAAAATGTGCGCGGCAATGTGAATCCAAAGTTGGCGCTTGCCGCGTTGACAGCGGAGTGGACGCAATCGGGTCGTTGTATGGCGAGCAGCCTGCGATGAGCGCGTCACCACTTGAAATCGAACGCGTGTGGTTGCTCACTGGCGCGCCGTGCATTCCCGAGCATGCATTGGTGTGGAAAATCGAGCAGGGGTATCTGCCGATCGCAGGGCACGACATGCACGCCAGCGATTTCGCCGAGGGTCGCATCCGCCGCATTCAGCAGGCCGATGGCCGCGTGGAATGTCTGCAGACCATCAAGCGTGGCAGCGGTCTTGTGCGCGAAGAAACCGAGCGCACCATCAGCATTGAAACTTTTCAGCAACTCTGGCCGAGCACGCAGGGTTGTCGGATACGAAAAATTCGTCACCGCGTTTCCGATGGCATTTCCGATGGCGACTTGCTGTGGGAAGTAGATCAATTTCTCGATTGGCCGCTGTGGCTTGCGGAGGTTGAACTGCCACGAGTCGACGCGCCCGTTTTCATTCCAATGTGGTTGAAGCCGGTGCTTGGCGAAGAGGTAACGCACAACGCGCGGTGGCGCAATCACGCGCTTGCCACGCTTGGGCCGCCGGCATTGTGATCGATGAATTGGCTGATTTCTAAGCCGCGCACAAACCTTGCTACCATCACAAAGCCATGGCAAATACCTTCCGATGCAGCATCGTTACTCCCAGCGCCGTGTGCCTGGATGAACAGGCCACCTACGCAAGCTTTCAAGCCTTCGATGGTCAGCGCGGCGTGCTGCCGGGGTCGAGTCCATTTCTTACACGGCTTGCGCCTGGCTTGCTCACACTGACAACCGCAAGTGGAAATAAGACCATGGTGATTGAAGGTGGCTTTGCACAAATGCAAGGCGACTTGCTCACCTTGCTTGCAGACGGTGCCATCACCATCGAGTCGATCAATGTCAAGCAGGCTGCAGAAGATTTGCTGAAGGCCAATGCCAACGCCGTCGCTGGTGCCGGAACAACATCCCAAGCGCGCGATGCCGCTGAGTGCGCGCAGCAACTCGCATTTGCCAAGGTGGCCGCGGGCCGTGGCAATCGCAATTAATTTCAGATGATGCACGCACAATCGCCAGAAATATCGGATGAAACCGTCGCGCAGATGCCAGAGGTCGATGGCATTCCGTGCGCTGATCTTCCGCTGACAGCGCGTGTGGAAGCGGTGCTACTGACCAATGATCGACCGGTTACCGAGCAAAAACTTTCCGAGATGCTTGGCCTGAAAAGTTCGGCCAAGGGCAAGGATTCCGCCGCGGCGCACATTCGTGAAGCGGTGGAGGTGCTGAACCGCGATTACGCGGCGCAAGCCCGCAGCTTTCGCATCGAACGACTCGCCGGTGGATTTCAACTGCTCACCACCGCCAATTTTGCGCCGCTACTCGCGCGTGTTCGTGGCTTGCGTCAGCAAGGTCGACTGACACCTGCCGCCCTTGAAACACTTGCGATCATTGCCTACCGACAACCAATGTTGCGAAGCGAGCTTGAAGCGATTCGTGGTGTGGCATGCGGCGAAGTGCTGAAAGGTTTGCTTGAACGACGCTTGGCGCGCATCACGGGCCGCGCCGAAGAGCTCGGTCGACCGATGTTGTACGGCACCACCACAGAATTTTTGAAAGTGTTCGGCCTCGCCCGCATCGAAGACCTGCCGCAGGCGAAGGATTTGCGAAACCCGCTCACTGAACATACACGCTGAGGGTGTGCGGGATCATTTCGTATGTCACGCAACGCGCACCACGATCATTGAAAAAATTATGTTCTGTACGCGCGGTGATTGTGCCATGCCAGGTTTTGCAGATGCAGCCAAGCGTGTCACGCACATCTTCCCCGCGATTGTATCGATCTCGTAAAACACAAATGGATGAACGCCGCGAATCACGGTCGTGATGTGCGAGCATCAACACAGATGCTCTCCATCACCCAAAAATAAAAGCCTGTAAAAACGATTCGAGCCCTCTTTGCAGAGGACTCGAATCGCAACGGGGAGTGGTTCACTTCCGACCGCGGCGCCACAGGCACACGCGGTCGAGGTCTCGAAAATTCAGTTGGCGGTTCGGCGTCGTCGTTTGGAACCAAATCCCGAAGCTGTAAGAATCAATGCAAAGGCGCCAGGTGTTGGCACAACAGCGCCATCCCAGAAGCCTGTAAACAACGCAGTGCTTTTGGCACCCAAATTAAATTGCATTCGGTAGCCAACAGTCAAAGGAGCAGCGATAACGCCAGTCCACGAGCCATTGGGCGAACTAAAGTTGGTCGTGCTTGCGGTGCTAAAATTCGCACCCTTAAGCAATTCTGCACCAGCGTAATTTACGCCGTTCACTTGTCCAGCCCACATTGGCGTGGTCGCACCACTTGTCAGCGTTGCAGTAGTTGCTGCTGCATCAGAAGTAAGGGTGCCACCAAGCACAGCTAGGTAGTTCCAATTTTTATTTGCAGGACCAGTCGAGGCGAACCGAATGGTGATGTCGTAACTCTGTGACACACCAGTAAAGTTCTGCACTCGGAATCCGTTGGTGATGAACGAGCTATTTGTAACCACCGCACTATCGTCGCCCACAAGATCCCAACTAATCGCCCAACTTGGCGATGGAAATGTGTTTACGAAACCGCCGATGTAGCTGTAGCGACCTGCAGTCGCAGTGCTCGCACCTGTGCTTGAAATACTTGATGATGCGTAGCCAGCAACTGATGCATCAATGTTGAGCAGCGGTCCCGCGAGGGAAGCGCTTGCAACAACAGTTGCGGCAGTCGAAGCTAAAATGACGGATCTTTTCATCTTTTCCCTCTCGTTATGTCTTCGGACCACCCAAACATTTGGGCGACCCGACAAGTTGCTAAACATTCAGTTTCAAAACACATCAAACAAATACAGGCAGTGAAATTGGCGAGTTAATTACTGTTCTCGGTCCTTCGTCTGCGCAGGCCAAGCACAGGCGCAAACAGCGCTACAAGTGCGGTGGCGGGGGCAGGAACCGCGATCAAATTGAAAGTGCCGGTCAGGGCCACCTGATCCCCAGCTGACAACTTAAATTTGAATTTGATGGTGATCTGATCATCAACAGCCAAGCCGCGGCCAAGGGCCACCAGCGTTGGGACACCATAATTGGTTGTAAAGAATGCCTGTGAACGCGTTGGCGCTACGAGTTGATAAGAGCCAGCGTTGCCTGGCATAAATCTCTCAACCTCGGTTGAATTAATCCAGCCCGAATAAAAACTGGGACCATCCGAAGAAATCGTTGCGCCGTTGCGATTAAAGTCAGTCAAGGCGATCGAAATATTTCCAAACACACCAACAGAGGCAATCGCCTCAGTGGATAGAATGGTCTGCGAAATTTCGTAAATTTGCTCTGTGGCGTAGTTGTTGGTCACGACCTGTGAAATGGTGATCAGCGCCGCGTTCGCCTGCGTGGCAAGGGCTGCGGTGGCGAAGCCTGCACAAAGTAAAACCGAAGCCGTAAGGCTGTTTCCTTTTCCCTTCTGTTTCATGACCAAGTACCTCCTTCAAGGAAAATGCAGAGCATTCCTTGACCTTTCCCAATCTCAGCAATCAAGCGGTAAGCCCGAATGCATTATTTTCAACTCGACTGAGGATGCCCCGACCGTGGTCGATAAACCCTCCGACTGTTATAAGTACGGAAACTGCATTCCGTTTGTTGCATATGCATTGGAAAATTCACAAAATGGTTTCAGATGTGGCGAATATCGCGCGTGAAGGCAGTTCTCGGTCTTCGCGAATCCACGGAATGATCGCCTGCCGCATGACCTGCGTGCTTTCAGCAAGCCGCACTGCATCCTTAAGTGGCTTAATGTGCCCCATCGTTTTTCCATACCAACTAATGCGCTTGCGCATGCAATCCACCGCGGTGGAGCCGGAGCAATAAAGGTCGAGCAACTCAAGATGCCGCAGAATCACCCGCAATTTGTCGTTCATGCTTGGTTCGGCAGGGATTTCACCGGTGCGCAGTAAATGCCAACTTTGGCGAAACAGCCACGGCGCACGCAGCGCCCCGCGACCAATCATGATGCCCGCGCAACCGCATTCCTTCATGCGCTGCGGCACATGCTCCGCAAACATGATGTCGCCGTTACCAATCACGGGAATGTTTTTCACCGCCGCAACCACCTCGCCAATGCGATTCCAATCGGCTTGACCGGAAAACAGTTGGTTGGTGAAACGACCATGCACGGTGACGGCGGCGATGCCAGCGGACTCAAGATCGCGAGCGAGACTTGGGGCGACGAAATTTTCCGGATCCCAGCCAAGGCGAATTTTTGCGGTCACTGGAACTTTACCGCCAGCGTGTTTTTCAACTGCATTCACAATGCGCTGCGCAAGTTTGGCGGTGTCACAGGGCTGACACAACAGTAGCGAACCGCCGTTGCGCTTGGCTACTTTGTCCACCGGACAACCCATATTGATATCGATCAATTTCGCGCCATGATCGATCGCCCACACTGCGGCTTCGGGAAGAGGGTCGGTCCAGTTGCCATACAACTGCATGCCGCAGGGCTGATCGAATTCGTTAGTGTTGGCAAGATCCATGCTGCGCGCGGTGTTGCGAAGTAGCGCGTGGCAATTCAGAAGATCGGTGCTTGCAAGACCCACGCCACCCTGCTCGCGGCAGAGAATGCGAAAGGCAAGATCGCAATGACCCGCAATGGGGGCAAGCAGCAACGGGGTTTCGAGTGTCAGCGCGCCGATACGAAGCATGGCCACGCATTGTGACCGTTTTGTTGGCGCAGTCCAAGCTGGTTAGAAATAAGGTGTCAGGAACCTTTTATTCTCTGGGAAAAGGTTCCTGACACCTTTATTTTAGTTTGGATAGTCAGTCACGATCATCGCATCTTCGAGGCGGTAGAGGCCGATGAGAAATCCGCCGGCGACAAAGGGTTCTACTTTTAGTTGACCGCGCAATGTGCCGAATGAGATGGAATGCTTTTGTCCAAGTTTCACCGGCGCGCGCAGCGTGGCTTCGATGCAGTCAAAGGCGGTGGGTGGAAGACCGATGCAGCAACCATCCCAGCGATTTTTCATCACCAACAACTCGCTGGTTTGTTCGCCCCACAATGGCGGCGCAAGAAATCCATTCACTTGCACCCACTGACCGTTGAGAAAATCCACGCGCTTAGGTGGCGTGATGCGCACCGCATTGTTGCCGCCCGTGGATTTTACCGGAGTTGTATCAATGGTTTCGCTGGCGCTGATCAGCAGCGGCCAACCGATGCGAAAAGGGTCGTTCTCCGAGCCACTTCCTAAAATTGAGAAGCGACCGTCAAGCAGCGTGCTGCCATCAGCTTGGCGATCGATGCGCGCGGGGGCGGTTTCGTGTGCCAGAGTTATTGTTGAAGTGAAAGTCGCTGTTGAATTTAAAGCTGCAGCCGCAGTCACCTTCGAACGCAATCCTGCATCTGCAGATAAATCCGCTGCCAGTACCAACTTCTCTTCGCCTTTCGACGCTTCACGCGTTGGCCACAACATCGCGACCGCACCACCGATCAACACCAGCGCAAGCACCGCCCATATTGATTTCATAGCACTGCCCCAGAAAGATTTCGCAGAATTACATCATGCACCGCACGCAGAGGCATGCGCGAATGATCTGGCAAGAACGCGCCTTCTGCAAGCAGCACCGGTTCAAGTGCCGGCGGAAGATCGGCGCGGCCATGTGTGCCTTTCACAAGCGAGGCATCAAGCGGCGTGAGTCGCAGCAGCGCGCGAAATCCCAGCGCTTTGCGCATGATGAACCACGCAACTTTCGCTGACGCCACCGCAGAATTGGTATTCACAAATAATTCACAAGGGTCGTAGCCAGGCTTGCGATGAATATCAATCGTGCGCGCGAAGTCTGGCGCACATGAATCCTCAAGCCACCACGGATAGGCGAACCACGCACCAGCATTCGGAAGCAACACCAGATCGCCACTGCGCGCGTGATCCAACTCAAGCGGTGCGAGTTGATCACGCGACAACACTTGCGCCACACCTGGCAACTGGGCGAGCAGCGCGCGCGCAGCATCGGTGGCGCGCGCGTCACGGGTGTAGACATGCGCGATTTGATGATCGCACATCGCGAAGGCTGCGCAAGAATTCAGATCCAACGCCTCGCCGCTAAATTCCTCGCGCGTGGCAAGCAAGCCCGCCGAACGCAGCGCGCGATTTGGATGCACTGCAAGCGTGGCCGCCTCTACTCCATAGTCGCCGCAGAGAATCACGCGCGCACCACGAGCTTCGCATGAACGCAGCAGCGCGCCAACAACGCGATCAAGTTCGCGCAATTCGTGGGCCACATGCGCGCCGTCGGGACCTTCGCGTTGCAGTACATAATCCAAGTGCGGCAGATAGGTGAGAGTGAGCGCGGGATCATGCCACTGCATTACACGCGTGGTGGCCTGCGCGATCCACTCGGTGCTGCGAATGTCAGCGCGTGGACCCCAAAAATGAAAAAGCGGAAATGCGCCGAGTTCGGCTTGCAATCGTGCGCGCAGATCGATGGGCGTGGTCAGAATGTCGGCGTGTTTGCGACCATCGGCGGCGTAGTGCGGGCGCGGCGTGGCGGTGAAGTCGGCGGTGCTGTACATGTTGAACCAACCAAATAAATTCGCCACAGAAAGCGTAGGAAATTTTTCGCGCGCGCGTTCCCACACCATCGGTCCGCGCAACAAACGATTGGACTGCCGCCACAAACGCACTTCGCCATCTTCGCGATTCATCCAACCATTGGCGACCGCGCCGTGGTAGCGCGGTGGTTGCCCAGTGAGCACATCGGCTTGACTGGTGCATGTGACTGCGGGCGTACTTGGTTGCAGCGTGCGCACGCCGCCAAGTGCGCGGGCAAGTTCGCGAAGATGAGGAGTGTTGGCGTTCAGATGACGCGCGGAAAGCGCGGCGACCATAATTACCACGGTGCGTTGCGCGCCTGATGCGTGGGTGGCGCTCACGATTCACGAGCCCATGATGCGGCGCTGCATCTGAATCGTTAGCAAGAACGCGAAGGCTGCGATGCCCGCAAGATCGGCGCGACCAAGCAACAACAACGAGGCAGTGTCAATGATGGCGATGGCCGCGATCCAGCGCATCACGCCGTGCGCGACGCTTTGTGTGGCGCTGGCCTCCGCCGGATTGATCGGCGTCGCAGCATCGGAAGTGCGCAAAGAAGCCATGTTTCGCAATCCCACAAGCAGCGTGGCGCCAGCGGTACAGATGCAAATCACATAGGCACTTGTCAATACCCAATCAATCGCCGGCAGCATGCGTGTAGCGATCGCACCCAATGGCGTGATCGCCGCGAGAGCCGCGATGGTTGCGGCGATCGCCATGCGAGTTGAAGCGGTCGCTTGCATTTCCTGCCGCGCTTCATGATGCGCAACGATGGAGAGAGCGAAGGTATAGGCGGCCAGTGGCAGACAAAAGAATGCGATCAAACTCCAGTCGGGTCGTTGCTCGGGCGCGCAGGCGATCGCGGCGATGGTTGGAACCAACGCACGACACGCCGCCATCAGCAGCGGCCCCACCAACGCACTTCGATGCAACAAGTTGTAAGCCAGCACCGACGAGACCAGCAGCAGCATCCACGGAATCGCGGTGGTGCTTGCAAGTGAAAGCAAAATCACTGCGCATGCCAGCAGCGACATGCCCAGCATCAGCGCCGCGTTCTCGGAGATGTGCCCCGCGACAATCGGTCGTTGCGGGCGTTCGCGTCGATCGATGGGTTGATCGAAATAATCATTCATCACCATGCCACTCATATATAAAAGAGTGCTGCCCGCCGTGACCAGCAGCATCGGCAGCAGGGGAATCACCGAGCCCGGCATGCTGGACGCACCAACCGCGCAACCAACGAACGAACTACTGACCACCGTCGGTGCATTTGAAATTCGCATTAAACGCAACCACGGTCGCACGCCGCCATTGCCTGGATTTGATGCGGCGATTTCATTCATTAGGTGGAAGCCTCTACGGAATGCGCCACTTTCGCAAGCAGCGCGCGCGCATGCAAAATTTCGCGGGCGATGCCTTCGGGCAGATTCGCGGCAGCAGGGGTGGGCAATTGCGCCCACGCGTAGGTTTCAACTTCGATGAACGCATTGGTTAATGTGGCCGCGCGCCGCAGCGAAGGTTCGATTGCGTCGGTGGTGGTTGAAAAATTTTCAACCTGCCGCAAAAAGATTGGCAGATGAAAGTGGCAGCGCCACTCGGTGCGTGATGCGGGGGAAGGTTGATGAAGTTGCGCAGCTTGACTCTTCGCCCAATCCAGAAAATTTGGAATGTCCTCCCATACTCGCGGTTCATGCGGGCAGCCGGTGACCACTTGATGCAGATAGCGCGGCTCGTCAAAGCGTTGCAGCGCACGCAGATGTTGCTCGCGAGTGTCACCCATCAACGCCGAAGAAAGATGCACGCGATGCACTTCGATGCCCGCGGCATTGCACAAGTCAAAGACACGCTCGGGCGCTTCGCCCATCACTGCGCCGTGGCAGATATCTACGCAGGCTCCAAGATGACGCCTCAATGTTTGATCGCCGACGGATGGCCGCAAGCAATGCGTGATGAAGTCGACAAGTTCTTGCGAAGTTTGAATCGCGCAACCAGGCTCGGGCTCGATATCAAGCGTGATGCGCAGACCAGTGCGCGCCTCGATGCGGGCAAGACCACGCGCCGTCTGCTCAAGTTGCGCCGCCGCAATACCCACACTTGCACCGCAACCTTCAGCGCTAAATTTTGGACGCCATCCAAGCGGCAGCGTGCTGATGCTCGCATGCGTCGCGCCAACGGGCAGAAGCAGCGGCAATAATTCTGCAACCGCCATCGTGTACAAGGCGCGACCAGCGTTGCACCAGTTGGGTTCATACACCAATGTCTTGACTCGCGCCGCACCAAAATTTGAATATGGAAAAGCGTTCACTGCCGCGAAGTACATTCCATGCTGCATCACATCATCACGCAATCGCTTGGCTTCATCGGGTTGTTCGTGAAGTTGCCGAGCTGTTTCGGCGCTTAGCCACACGCCAAGCGGAAGCGATGTGCCACCGACCAGGCGCGAAACTTCAGCGGCTTCGCAAAGCAAACTTTGGCGTAATTCCCGCAGATTTCTGCCAGGATGGACATTTGTGCAGTATCCAATCGAATGCGTGGGTTGGTTGGGTTGCGTTTGAATTTGATTTTTAGTTTTTGTTTGAAATTGAATGTGGAGTAGAGGTAGAAGTTCAATCAAAATACAAAATTCAGTTTGCCTTCAAATCCAAACTTCAATCTGATCTCGCATTTCAAAGCACAACACCACGGCCCTCACCACTCAATCACCTGGGCGCAGAATCCTTTTTACCCACAGGTAGATCTGAAGCCGGCGCATCTTTTTTTGCATTACTGGGCTGTTGTACAGTGCCAAGCATCACGCGCTCGAGTGGTTGCTCGATGTCCTTTGGGTTTCCCATCCACGCGATGTATCCACCAGCATTCACAATGCAGGCCCACGGAATGCCGCGTTGACGCGCCGCCAACATCCATGCCCGCCCCATGCTGCTGTCGCCGTCATAGGCGATGCGATAGCCGATGGTGTCCCCGCGATCAGCGACAAATTTTTGAAGCGTCGGCAGCCGCGTATCTTCTACTTCTTGCGTCGCACCCGACTCTGGTGTTTGCGGCGCGCCGCGCTCGGCAGCAGCAACACCAATAATGATGAGTTCGGGATACAACTTTTGCATGGCGGTGAGACGCGGAATGTTGCCAATGCAGGGTCCGCACCATGTTGCCCAAAATTCCACCACATAAATTTTGCCTGGTTCGAACGCAGCGACAGGTTTGCCCTTCACCCATGCATCAACCGTAAGCGGCGGCGCTTTGGAACCCATTGCAAGTACAGCAACTTGCGGCGCAGGTGATGCGGCGGCAGCAGAATGTGCAGGTGGAACAGCCTCCGTATTCGAAGTCGGTGGCGCATGCGCCGGTGTGCTGGCAATATTTTTGTGCGCTGCATTGTTCGCCCTCGCTTCGAGCGGCATATTTTGAAAACCAAGCATAAACACTGACATAAACGCATAAATTAAAATCATAATTTCACTTTCTTCGCTTGCGCGGCCGACGCGGCTTCGACCAATTGTTTCACCATACCAAGACCAAGCGCCGCATCCGTGGTGCGCTCGGGATGCCACTGCACACCACGATAAAAATTTCTACCACGCAACTCGATCGCTTCAAGACATCCATCTGGGCTGCGCGCCAATTCTTCAAACACCCCTGCACTCGCCAAGGCTTGATGATGACTACTGGTCACCATGCCCTTACCAATCGTGCCTTCAATCTGATGTTGTTGATTCGACTGATGACGCTCGCCACCAGTGATCACATCGGGCAGATGTTGAATCAACGGGCATCCGCGATGCACGCCCATCAGTTGCATTCCCAAGCAGATGCCAAGCACTGGCTTGTCGGGGCGTTGATCGAGCGCCGCAAGAATTGCAAACTCACCAGCTTGCCGATCCAGATTCATCAGTTCACTTTTTGGATGCAGCGGCTCACTGAATGCACGCGTGTCGATGTCGTTGCCGCCAGTCATCAGCACGCCATCCACCGCGTCGATCAATCGCAACGCGTCGCCGGATTCATGCGTGATCAGCATCGGCACCCCGCCAGCTTCACGCACCATCGCCGCATACGCGCGATTGCTGCGATAGAGAATCTGCCCGTTTACATCGGCAATATCGCAGGTGATTCCAATGATGGGGCGGGACATTTAAAGAAGTGTACGGCGAGAATCTTTTGGAAGTAGCCGCCACGACACAACAAACGCAATCCCCAACGCCAGCGCCGAGATGCCCCAACCAATCGCCATGCTCTGCCCAACAACGCGTCGTTCGGCGGCTTGAAGCATCGGGTCAGTCGCGCGCATATTTTGAAGTGCGGCACGATCGCCTTGCGCCGCGGCGTGCATCAGCACAGTGGCTTCTTTGTGCGCAGACATTTTAACATTTTCCCGAACATATTTTTCAATCAAATGCTGCTCGCTGATTAAAATCGCCGCACCTACCACGGCAATACCAAGCGCGCCACCAACTTGTCGAAGCGTTTGCACTAAGCCAGAAGCCTGCGCACGATGCAGAGGTCCAGCGCGACTCATCGCATCCACATTCGTCGGGCTCATCACAAATCCGATGCCGGTTCCAAGAATGACCATACCGATCGCAAGCAGCGGATAATTTTCAAAAGGTGCGGCGATGCTTTGCACCAGCAATCCAAGCGTGGCCAGACCAGTGCCGATCAGCGCGGGTGTGCGAATGCCCACGCGGTCATACAAGCGCCCAGCGATATGCACCACCACCACAATCGGCAGCAGCATCGGCAGCAAACGCGTACCCGCCTTGAACGCGTCGTAACCAAGAACCACCTGCATATAGACGCTGCCATAGATGACCAGTCCGTTCATGGCGAATTGCATGGTGAAAAGAATCAGCGAACTCACCAAGATTCCTTGGTCACGAAAAAGACTGATCGCAAGTAGTGGCGTTGGATGGCGAAGTTCCCACCAGATAAAAATTGGAATCACCACCAAGCCGATCGCAATCGCGCCAAGCACGACTGGATTGCTCCAGCCCTGCTCGTGTCCTTGCATAAGGCCGTAAATAAAACTTGGAAGTCCCACAATCAACAGCAATGCGCCGATGGCATCCGAACCAGTTGGCTTGCGTCGCACATCGACAGGCTTGGCAATACATGTAAGCGTGATGGCGATCAACGCGATGGGCACATTGATCCAGAAATTCCATTGCCAGCCGACAAATTGCGTGAGCGCCCCACCGATGGGTGGACCCGCGCATAAAAATAACATAGGAATGCCTGCGTACACCGCCATCGCCTTGCCCCGTTCGCCGGGGGCAAAACTATTTACAACTAAACTTGCGCTCGCTGGTTGCATCAACGCCGCCGCGACACCTTGCAACACGCGCCATCCCAAGATTCCAAAGGCGCTGTGAGAACAGGCGCAGCCGGCGCTGGCCGCAGCGAACACAAACACGCCGCCAAGAAACGCCGGCACCTTTCCAACCACATCCGCAGCGCGGCCACCAAGCGCCACCAGACTTGCCATCGCCAAGATGTAACTATTGACAACCCACTGCGTTTGCACATCCGACAACTGCAGATCATTTTGAATCGACGGCAGCGACACGCCGACTACCGTGATATCCAGCATAATCATGCACAAACTGCCAGTCATCGCCAGTAGCGTTAACCATTTACGCGGCGCGCCAGTTTCAATTGCATCTGTCATTTAGCCCCCCGCATCTGCAGCGGTTGGAGGCAGTGGCGCGTCAGAAAAATGTGGGCTTTGCGAAAGAAACGCGCGCGGATTTTCAAGGGTGATGCGACGCACCGCTTCCATGGAATGACCACGCGCACGCATGGTGACCGCGGCCTTGGGCACGGCGAGCGGATCGCTATGACCCCAATCACCAGCGGAGTTCATCCACAATCTTTCACTTCCATGCATTTCGATTATGTCTACCGCGCGCGCCGCCGTGCATTTTGTATCTGGATACAGCGTCATGCCAGCCCAGTGACCAGCATCAAGCACCGCGCGCACCGTGTGCTCTTCTACATGATCGATCAACACGCGGTGTGGCTGCAATGATCCGTGATTGCGAAGCGCCTCCAAAATCAGTTGCGTGCCTTTGCGCTTGTCTTCCAAGTGTGGCGTGTGCACAAGCACCAACGAGTCGTGTTGCGTTGCAAGTTGCAGGTGCTCTTCGAAGACCATAAGTTCGGTGCGGCTATTTCGATTTAAGCCAATCTCTCCGATGCCAAGCACATTGGGCCGTTGCAGAAATGACGGAATCATTTGCATCACTTCGCGGGCGAATGCGTGGTCTTGGGCTTCCTTTGGATTGATGCAAATCCACGCGTGATGACGAATGCCATACGCGGCGGCGCGGCGCGGCTCACTTTCGGTGAGCTGACGAAAGTAGTCATGAAATCCCTGCGCACTACTGCGATCAAAACCCGCCCAAAACGCAGGCTCTGTGATTGCCACGCAACCGGCGGTCGCCATGCGCGCGTAGTCGTCAGTGGTGCGGCTGACCATATGCACATGCGGATCGATGTACATGCGTTAGTCCTGCAGCCTTGGAATACCGCGCGCCGCCTTGCCGTCGGCATACGCGCTGGGTTGGGTAGTGGTGTCGCTCCACACATCAAGTATGCGACGCGCGCGTTCTGGTTTTCCATCAAGTGCAATCCGCATTGCTTCGCATAAGGCGCGCATGCGATCATCTTGCAGCGGGTCCGCGAGGGTATTACTTTGCGTATCGGCTTTCGCATTGTTCAACGCGGGGGCGCGCTGCACGCGATCCATAAACGCAGCGACATCCAATAGTCGTCCGCGTGCTTCTATGAAGCCAAGTTGGATCAACGCTTCGCGGTCGAGTGGCGACTGAGCAGGAAGATTCATGCTTTGAGTGTATGAAGCCGTCAGTGACAGATGAAAATCAACGCGAATGTGATTCGGCGAGAGGGCTGATCGAGGTTTATTCAGCAGCCACGAGACCTTTTAATAGATATACGGATGGTGAAATTAAGGTGTCAGGAACCTTTTATTTGAAAAATAAAAGGTTCCTGACACCTTTAATACCTTTTGAACTTGCTCGCAGTGAATATTGAGTACATAATAAACCCCAGTCGTTGTACGCGATCACATTTTTTATGTGTGACAACCCCTCTATGGCTTATAGGGGGTTGGTTTAAATATTGAGTGGAGAATCGGCCGTGAAGAATTCAAGCATCCAAGTTGTCTGTGTCATGTGCGGATGGGGATTCGGGATGGCACTCTCCCAATTTGTGATTCCAAGTCATGGAATCATTCTTCGCGCAACGGTCGTAGCGGTATGCGTGGGTATGTCTGTCGGGGTATTCGTATTCTTGGCACGACGGCTTCTAAAGGGTAGACCGAGGTACTAGTTCCAGCGGGGCTTTGTCTCACTGATAGACAAAATAAATAAGGAAAATTGATGCGCACCATATTGGGTGAAATTAAGGTGTCAGGAACCTTTTATTTTTCAAATAAAAGGTTCCTGACACCTTTAATCCCAAGATCCGAGAATTTAGATTTGGATTTTCAACAGTTGTTGGAAGAGCCTCTAAGAGCAGTGTTTTTGTCGCTCACCATATGTTGCGACAGCGCTGTGTGCACAAAGTCGCCTGTTGCTTGCTGGTGTTCCTGATGTTGTTGTGTTACTCGTATGGTTCTTGGCCTTTGTTGGCTGTACAGTCGATCATCTCTTCAAAATGATCCAAAAAGTTTTTAAAAAAATTGGTAAGGTGAATACCCTGTATTGTTTGTTACCCACGACTCGATGTTAATTTCTATTTCGCTTTCCGACCATGTACGAAAGACGCAATCCACAAAAACTTACTCGGCATGACCGAGTCGTCTGTTGGCTTCTCTTCTTAACAAATGTTGCGCGGGTGCGAGTGTTACTCAGAATCAAGAACTTTTCCTAAGTTGTTGTCTGATGTCTTGAGTTCAGTGCTTCTAACATTAGGCGTTTATGTCGTCATCGGCTCGAATCTTAAATGGTGGCTGTTTACCATCTATCTGCGCCGAAAACCCGTGAAATCAGATGCAACAGGGACTGCAGGAAGGGCGGACTGCGACTGAAGTTTTTCACGAACCAATGTTGCTGCATCACTCCAATTGTTGACGCTGTTTTTCTGCAGGAGAAGATTGACATCGTGGTAAGCAGCCTTGACCCGATCGCACTGACCATCTTCGAGGGCCCGATTGGTTTCCTGGAACATACTTTGAACGGCGATATTCCCGCCATACACCTCTCCGATTCTGCCGAGTTCAAACCCAAGGGCAAAAATAAAGCCTGTCCACACAAGGGCGAGAAGAGACAGGACAATTTTATGTCGACCAGGAAATTTTCTAAGAAGCAAGACACCCATAATAATTACGGCGATCAGTAGGAATGGAATAATCATGGACATGGTGATCAGTAGACTACATTCGAACAAAATTACTTTCACTTTATGTGGGCGAAAATCTGGATAGGGATCTCCTTGCAATTCAAAGTCTTATTCGCGTTGGTGAACTGCTTACGGAATTGAAGACTCAATGTGACCGGGCACCTCAATACAGGTCCAGCGCTTATAAGCGGCTCAAGCGACTGGTGAAATTAAGGTGTCAGGAACCTTTTATTTTTCAAATAAAAGGTTCCTGACACCTTTAATCCCTAAGCCCGACGCTTCGGCGTCGGGCCATCTGGCGCGCCGTGGCACGTTGCACCGCTCACGGCATTTTTACTTCATACCTACACCACATCGCCAAAGATAAGCAGGAACAAAGCGATGTCGCCGTTGTCCACCGAGCCGCTGTGATCAAGATCGGCCAGACAATCCACTGGTGTTGCGCAATCACCGTAATCAAGTAGCGCTAATGCGATATCGCTGTTGGTGATTAGTCCGTCCTCATCAAGATCGCCATTGCGCTGTTGTATTCCGTTGATCACAAAGTCCAGATCATTTTGATCGCTGCCAAGATTTCCAAGCGAATCGCGCGCCACAACACGCAGTCGGCCTTGGGCGGTGTAGACATCAGGAACTGTCCACAGGTAGTCGCCGTCATTCACCTCGTTGGCCGCGATGGTGGTGAAAGTTGCGCCGCCGTTTATCGAAAGTTGAATGTCGACAGAACTTATCGTGCGCACGCTGTCACTGATCCAACGAAGCGCCACCGCTTGACTCGGAACGAACGCTTGGGCGGTGTTGGCGGTGCGCACATACACCGCGGGATTATTTCCGCCAGTGCAGGTAGGCACATGTTGCACGATGCAGTGCAAAGCACCCGCGGCACTGATGATATTTTCGCAGGCAACAGCAGCAATCGTTTTGTCAGGTAACGCCGCTTGCCACGCAGTGAATGCCTGTGCGTTGTAGCCCGACACACTGCTGTTGGTGTAACTGGGAATCAGCACCAGACCATTGCAGAAAAGAGAATTCACATAGGTGTAGTGCGTTGTGCCAATCAGCCGTGCTGGCACGCGGTACACGGTATAGCCGCGAGATTGCATATCCACAGCGGCGGCGTCGCAGGTAAGTGCCTGCGCGCTTCCAACATTGGCTGGCCACGAGCTGATCATTATTTTGTTGGAACTAATCGGCATAAACCACATGTCGATGTGGCCAGTGGCATCCACACTAAAGGGCAATTGCGTTTGAAACTGCGTGACCAATCCGTAGTACAAGCGAAAGAGTTCCTTAATCTCGGCTTCGGTGAAAGAAGGATTGTTGTCAATCGAAAGCCGCGTGGCGAAACCAGCGCCTGATTCGGCGAAGTGATAGTTGCCGCCAGAGTGCAGCAAGTTCACCGAATAAAAAGGCATCTTTAACGCCTCCGCAAGAAAGTTTGGAATCACATCGTCCTGCGGTCGACTGCTGTAATAGTTGCTATCCACCACCACACGCACGCCGCCCTCATAGATGATGCGAGGTCCGTAGTCGCGCATCCAAATACTATTGAGCGTTGCGATGAATGTTCGAATGCGACTCATGTTCACGCCTGCAGCAGTGAAGCGCGTAGTCATTTCGGTGATTGTTGTTTGATTTGATGCCACCACCCACACATCCGTCTGTCCCGTGGTCGTGATCTGTAGCGCCATCTGCGCAAGAATTGCTTTCCACGAAGTGCTGCCTGAGTAGCCGAATAAAATTGCGGTGTTGGGTTGGTATTCGGTGACAGCCGTCAGCGGACCAGTTGGCGGCGCGGTGGCAACCTTGGCGCGCACATCAGTGTTGGCTTTCATCCAAGCGATTTCTGCTTGCGTGGCCATGCGTGGCAACGCCACTTCATCAGCAGTGGCAACATTACCTCGCGTGCGCGACTGCATGGCGTATGCGGAAACGGCGGTAAGCAGCACCAGCGCGAGCATGAACGAAGAGATCAAACGAAAGGTGGCCAGTGGCATGAAGTGAATCTCCTATAAAATGAAGTTGGGAATGTCGGCACGCACGGCAGACAATGAATCACTCTAAACCAATTTCGGGATGAAGGCTAGAAAAAATATAGAAGTTGAGCATTTGTTTTTGTTGCCCAACTACAAAAAATCGCGTTTACTCTGCGATGAAACAGCAGGTCGCTAGGGTCGATTGCATTCCAACTGCGCAACCGCCGCCTGCAACACCGACACAGAAAGTTCGCTCACCTCGGTAAACGAACCGATGTCGCGCAGTAAGGGCAGCGAAAGTTTGCCGCCAAGATGCTGACGAAATTGCTCAAGCCCTTGCATCAAGCGCGGTATCGGCTGCAGCAACGGATGCCACGCGGGAAGTTGCAGCACCCGCAACAGCGCGAGAATACGAGCACAAATCGCTGGTGCGAGCAAGCCAAGTTGTTGCGCGATGCAACTATCAAGGGCAATACCAATCGCAACGGCTTGACCATGTGGCAACTTCCAATCGCTGATCACTTCTAGGCGATGCGCCGCCCAATGACCATGATCCAGCGGTCGCGCTGAACCAGTTTCAAATGCATCACCTCCATTGATAATGTGATCACGATGCAATTGTGCGCTGCGGCGAATGATCGGACGCGCGGCGTTCATGTCGCGCGCACACAACGCCGCTGCATGAAGTTCTAGTTGCTCGAAAAGTTGCGGGTCTTTCAGAAGCGCAATCTTCACCGCTTCACTGAATCCACCAAGCCAGTATTCAAGCGGCTGCGTGGTAAGCAAGCGTTCGCAACACACCACCGCGTGCGGAACCACAAAGCAGCCCAGCGCATTTTTATTTTCAAAGTCATTTACGCCGCATTTCACACCCATCGCCGAGTCATCTTGCGAAAGCGTGGTGGTTGGAAGTCGCACAAGCGCAACGCCACGATGCGCCATAGCCGCGCCAAAACCAACAGCATCTAGCACTGCGCCGCCACCCACCGCGATCACGCAGCCATGACGACTGATGCCAAATTCAAAGCAAGCACGCGCCACGCGATGCGCATAATGCATGCCGTGTTTACAGATTTCACCACCGGGAATTATTTCGACTGCTTGCAAAGTGAGCGGCGAAGTGTTGGCGCATGAAGCGAAGTTGTCGGTGGCGGAGTCACCAACCAAAATATTTTTCGTGGCACTTGCGTTGGCGACCACTGCATGCATGCACTCCGCGATACCTGGCCACGCATTGGCAACACCCTCGTCAATGAACGCCACACACGCACCCGAAAGCCCAGCCAACGCTTCGCGCCAACAGTTGCCATCACCATGCAGGGCGTCACGGGTCCACCACACTCGATGGCGCGCCGTCGCGACAAGTGCATTTGTCCACGCGTCTTGGAAACTGTTGTGATGTTTATTCAAAGCATCGCTCATGGCTGGTGAAAGCATAAGAATGTCGAAGGCGTGAAGCCACAGCATGGTGACGGTATGAAACCTGGTTGGTGTCGCCGCCCGATCACGAGATTTCTACGCTATTTTTGTTTTGAGAGCGCCAAAGCCCGTTTCATTTAATTGTAGAGAAATCAAAATGTCTCTGGTCTTTGCTGCTGAACACGAAAATTGCATTCACTTCGGTATATCCACGGATCGGTCTATGACTCAATAAATTTGACAGTACATACTCGTTCGTCGATGGCGCTGTTAGTTGAAACTTAAAGTGAATACACATTGAGTGGCGAAAAATGAAACCGGTGAAAATAAAAACCGTCGTCTCTTTCAAGACGGCGGCTTACAAATGAACAACAAACAAATTTCGTGAGCGAAGTGATTTACTTGCTGCTTCGTCGACGGGCAATCACGCCAGCCAGACCCAACAACGCCACCGCGCCTGGAGCAGGAATGGCACTGCCGCTGACAGTGACCGTGTCATAGCCGAGGGTGCCACTCATTCCATAGGTTGAAGTCGACCGTGAAGCCAAGTAGTTGCCAGTGGTCGGAGCAAACGCAGCCAGAACGCGGAAGCCAAAGTTTGAATTGTTCGTGGCGTCGGCGCCGAGCGTGACGGAGCGGCTGTACCAAGTGTCACCTGTGCCAGTCGCGGCTGGAGTGAATGTGAACACTTGCACTTCGCCCCAGTTGGTGCCGTCGGCGGTGGTCTGCACTGAAACCGTGTTCGCCGAGGTGTTGCTGTGACGCTCGTTCCAAGTCAGCGTGATGCTGTCGTAACCAGCTGTTGATGCGAGAAACTCAACGCCACGACTTTTGTTGCCAGTGCTCACCGCCGCATAGGTCGAGGTGCTCCAACGATAAGTGCCGGTGCCACCAAAGCCGGTGGCGTATGTGGCAGTGGTGCCGCCAAACAAGCTTGTAGTACCACTGCCGATGTTGGCCGCGGTGGTTTGCAACGCAAAGTTCCACTGCGTGATCACGCCAGCCATGGCGCTGCCCGAAAGAGTTGCCGTTACACATGCGATGAGGACGGCGGACGATGTGAACGAAAGTTTCATGTAGAGATCTCCTGAAAGGGTTTAGTGAAGAAAGGGATGAGTGAAGAAAGGGATGAGTGAATGAAGAAGTGACATTGAGTCGTGGGAGTGAAGGGAGTAAACAAAGGGAGTAAACGAAGTTGGTAAGTGAAGTGAGTAAACAAAGTGAGGTGATGTACGAAGTGTTTTGTGAAGAGCGAATCAGTTTGTTATGTGACTCTCACACTATGACACGGTTGTATGGAATGTCGCTTAAGGTTGTGTAAGAGTTGTGCGAAGAAGTTTTTGAATTTAAAAGTGTTTCGTAGGTTCAGGGGGATGACTTCAGTATTCATGTAGAAAATGCTTAATCCATCAACGCCGGTCCGAGTGGATCCCAAGTCAAGTCAACACGATTGAAATCCCTCCCTTTTTCTTTGCTGGGTTCGTTGCCATGTATTGGGGTGCATGCGGCGTTGTTGTCGTACCACTCCACATGCGCATCGGCCATCAGAATGTGACCGCCGTTGCGATGACGGGCGCTAAAGCGTTGCCACTCCCCGCGATGACGATTTAAAGTTTCACCGTAGTAGGGATGCCAGTATTTTGGTTCCTTGGCATCCTTTCCATCACCCTTCATTCCAGCGCCATCAAGTTCGGAGGCGATCGAACGCAACTCAAGCAAAACTGCTGTTTGCCCGGCTTTTTTGCAATAAGTAAGCCGCATGCGACGAGCGTCAATCCATTCGGTGCTAATTTTTTTGGTGGCAGGATCGATTTTAATTTTGCGCACATCGGTCGTCGGCAGCGCATCCATCTGCGCTTCGAGTGTGTTATTTAATTGTGAGTTAGGCACATAGCTAAAGTAGAAACGCTGCGTGGTGCCAGCGATTTGCCAACCCGTGAATGCTCCGCTTCCATCAACGGGGGCTACGGCTGATGGATCGATGAAGATACTGTTGCTTGAAGGCGGCACTGGCACCGCGCCATCGGGCTGCGCGATATCCACATAGGCGGGTTGATCCAACATCGGAGCGACCGCGTTGGCCCAGTAGCGCTGGCGATCGGCGAGGTTGGTTACCATGTCCTTCGCATCTTTCAAACCCTCCCATGGCATCAGGCCTTTACGATCGGCGGAAAAGTTTGCGTAGCCGATGCCCCACTGGCGAAGATTGCTCATGCTGATGGTCGCGCGCGCGCGTGCTCGAGCCGAGCCAATCACTGGCAGCATCACGCCAAGCAGCAGTGCGATGACCGCAATCACCACGAGAAGTTCAACCAGGGTGAAAGCGCTTCGAGTTGTGCGAGAAGTTTGCATCACGAGCATGGACCCGTGCTTAGAAGGATGAGCGCAACATCTCCGAAATCAATCTCGCCACTGCCATCAAGATCGGATGCACAACCACTGCACGCGCCGTAATCAAGCAGCGCTAGGGCGACATCGCCAAGATCAACTTCACCACTTAAGTCGATGTCACCGAAGCACACTGCAGAGACGCACGCGGCAAGCCCCGAAAGATCTTGAGTATGAACCGTGGTGTCGTCGGGGCAGTCGGCCCACTTGTTTGGCGCACCGAAAGTGCTGAAGCGCGCGGTGTCATCGAACGAGTTGGCCATGGTGATGATGCCAGTTGGGTTTTCTTCCAGACGACACACATCATCCGTACCGACACTTCCACGCGAGTAGCCGCTACTGCCTTCACCAAATGGGCCCGCGATCTTTGTGCCACTGGCATCCTTGATGATCAGCACCCAGTTGTCGTTGCTGGTTGTAAAACTTCCAAAAGTTGAAGCAGGCTTACTACTTGTGGTGGAGGCGATAACGCCGGTGTCGCGGCTGCACAGATTCATCCAACGATCGCCACCTGCAATGTTCACCAACAGATCAGTGTCGCGACCACCTAAGGCAGTGTTGCGCTCGATGATGGTGAGAATGGTCCCGCTTGGAACTGCAGCAAGTGCATCCACATCGCTTCGAAGGGTGATGCTTCCCGCGTAGCCGCCGATTTTATTTTCATACCACTCAAAGCGCGCGCCGCGAAGGTCGAGCGTTTGAACGCCGACGATCATTTCAAACCAATTGCCACCGTTGCCAAGGGTGCGTCCGAAATAAGCATCGAACACACTGCCACCATTTGCGTCGGTGGTCGCGGTGCCGCCATTCAAATAGCCGGTGCTGATCACAGCGTTGTATTCATTTAAGAAGATGGGAGTGCAGTGGGCGCAATCAGCCAGAGCCGCGGCGCGTAAAGTGGTCAAATCCTGCGAAATTGTGCAGGTAATGTTGATGGGATCGCCCCAGGAATTAGGGCGTCCGAAACTGCTGCTGTCGGCGTCGTCGTACATGATGGTGTTGGTGACAAGGCGAGGGTCGCCTTCAAGTCGGCAAGTTTCGGTGCTTGAAACACCACCACCCGCGTAACCCGTTGCGCCCTCGCCGCATTGCGGTGTGACCACAGTGCCAGCGGCGTTTACAACTTCAAGTAACCAGCCATCGTTGCCAACACTAAAGTTGCCGGCGGTATCTACGGCAACATTCGTCACGGTGCTGATCAGTGCGGTGTTGTTTTTGGTGTGCACATTGATTGACCAATCTCCATTGCAAGGGTCGAAGGTGAAGTCATCATTCATGCCGGTGGTCGGCGGCACAGAGGTAGAGCCAGTGCCCGCGTTGTCGAACTCGATCACCGTTAAAATTGTGCCGGCGCGAAGATTGGACCAACGCGTGTCATTTGAGAAAGTGATGATGCCTTGGTTCACCGCCGCATCACCAAACCAAAGGCCGGTGTTGTTGCTTGCAAACTTCAGCGTCTCGGCCCAACGAAGTTTCCATCCGCGAATATCAAGATGGTCTGTGGTGACGACGAATTCGATCCAGTTGTTGCCGTTGCCAAGCACGCGACCAAAGGTTGGATCGGCAGCTTGACCACCCGTCGAGTCGGCGGCGGCAGTGCCAGCTTTCAGCCACTTGGTGCTTCCAACTGCGTTGTATTCATTCATCACTAGGCCGTCGGCGAGAGTCTGCGAAGCAGCAGCAAGCACGAGTGACAGGGCAATGGTTTGTGGCGTGAGCATGGTGAGAGGCTCCAAAAAAGTTGGTGTCGGGCGATCGCTCCGCGGCGCGGTTTGATTGGCACAAGTGTGCAGGCGAGTGCTGTGAAATTGATTTAGATTGCGTTAGGGCTGTGTTGCAAATAAGTAATAGTTGTGTTCAAAGTCCCATCGCTTTGCGGGCGGGTATGAGGTCGCAACCTTCTGTAGATTTGCAAGATGCGATACACAACGACCATGATTTTAATGTTGATGATTTACAGTTTTGCCTGTGGTCAAGCGGATGGCGTTGATCCGCATACAGGTCAAGCAGGTCAAGCAGGTCAAGGTGGTCAAACTGGTCAGGCTGGTCATGGCACTCATGGCACTCATGCTTCCGCCGATGCTTCCACCGACGATGCCGCGAGTGCAGCCACAGATGTGGATGCGCTTCGTGATGCGGGGGTGCCTGTGGGGGATCGTTTGCAAGCCTTGCAGTTGAAAGCCACCGCCGCGAAATCGTCAATCGCCGCAGCGACATGGGCAGCGATCGAAAGTTGCGATAGATGTCTTGCCGCGAATGATTTGGCGGCGGTGTTGGCGGCGCGGCCGGCGACAGAGTTGCTGACACTCAGCGATGTGTTGGTTGCGAAGTTGAAGCAACCGCAAGACGCGCGCACACGGGCAGCAGCGGCACGCGCATTGCTGGCGCTTCCAGTTGAAAAGCAACCCGCAGAGGCGAAGGTATTGAAGAGCGAATGTTTGAAGACCACGACGGTGGTTGGCCGCATGGCGTGGGATCCAAAAGAGTTTCAGGTTTCGCCTGGCGCATTGGTATGCATGCAGATGCAAAATCCAGATTCGATGCAACACAACATGTTGCTGGTGGCACCTGGCGCGTTAAGTGAGATTGGTGTGGCCGCGGAAAAAATGGGCGAGGGTTTGCAGGGAAAGCGAAGACAGTTTGTGCCAGACAATCTGAAGGTGTTGCAGGTGATGGGATTGATCGCGCCTGGAAGCAGCGGTGAAATGTGGTTTTTTGCGCCTGAGAAAATCGGCACCTATCCGCTGGTTTGCACCTATCCGGGGCATTATCGACTGATGAATGGAAAATTAAAGGTGAAGTGATTGGAGCAAGTAACCCGCTGTTTCGCATATCGCACTACTCTTGAACGATGAAGGACACTTTTACAGAGCTTGGACTTGGTCCTGAACTTCTCGCGGAACTTGCAACCCTTGGATACGAGGAAGCGACGCCGATTCAGAAGGCTGCGATTCCACCGCTGCTTGAAGGGCGCGATCTGCTTGGGCAGGCGGCGACCGGAACTGGAAAGACCGCGGCCTTCGCGCTTCCAATGTTGCAACGCATCGGTCATAACGCGGCGGTGTCGCTGAAGCCATTCGCATTGGTGTTGGTGCCGACTCGTGAACTCGCGGTGCAGGTATCCGAGGCTTTGCATAAATACGGTCGCGGCCTTCGCGCTTCGGTGGTACCAATTTATGGTGGACAAGAATTTCATCGACAGATCGTCGCACTGAAGCGTGGCGCGCACATCGTGGTCGCTACGCCAGGTCGCGCGCTGGATCATCTGCGCCGCGGCACCCTTGATTTAAGCGGCGTGCAAACTGTGGTGCTTGACGAGGCCGATGAAATGTTGGACATGGGTTTCGCCGAGGATCTGGAATTGATTCTTGAAGAAGCCCCAGAAACACGGCAAACCGCGCTGTTTTCTGCAACGCTGCCCCCACGCATCGCATCGATTGCCGAGCGTCATCTGAAAAATCCTGCACGCATTTTAATTCCGCGCGACAAGGGCACCAAGGGCAGCATGCCCAATGTTCGACAGACCGCTTACATCATTCCGCGTGGCCACAAGACTGCCGCGCTTGGTCGCGTGCTTGATCTTGAATCACCGACATTGGCGCTGATCTTTTGTCGCACACGCATCGAAGTGGACGAACTCGCCGATCGGTTGGTAGGTCGCGGTTACCGCGTGGAGGCTTTGCACGGCGGTATGTCGCAGACCGAGCGCGATCGTGTGATGAAGAAGGCTCGTGGGGCGAAGGTGGATTTGCTGGTGGCTACCGATGTCGCGGCGCGTGGATTGGATATCGATCACATCACACATGTGGTGAATTACAATGTTCCCGCTTCGCCCGAGTCGTATGTGCATCGCATTGGTCGCACAGGTCGCGCTGGTCGCGAGGGCGTAGCAATCACACTTGCAGAACCGCGCGAGCATCGCTTGCTTCGCAACATCGAGTCGATGACCAAGCAGAAGATTGATATCTCGACAGTTCCAACACCGCTTGATGTGAAGGCGCGTCGACTGGACATGACCAAGGGCGCGATTCGAGAAATGCTTTTGGCAGGGGAATTAGAGGGCTTTCGCGTGGTGGTCGACACACTCGCCGCAGAATTTGATCCGATGGAAGTCGCCGCCGCCGCTGTTCGCATGGCCCATGAAGCCACCGCGGGTGACAGTGCCAAAGAAGATGACATGCATATTCCAGTGATCGAAAGTTTTGCGCGGCCACAAGGACGATTTCAGTCACAGGATTTTGGACAGCAGGGTGGCAGGGGCGGCAAGGGTGGTTGGAAAGATTCACCGCGTGGCGCGCCATCGAAGAAGCGTGGCGAATGGCAAGACGCGCCGACACCTTCGGGAAAAAAATCTGGTGCATGGAAAGATGCTCCGACACCTTCGGGGAAAAAATCTGGTGCATGGAAAGATGCACCGAGTGCGCCAAGTCAAAAGCCTGAGGGTTGGAAAGAGCCCGGCACGAATCCAGGAAAGAAAACCGCACCATGGAAAAAGCAGGTTGATGGTGATGGTGCAAAAACGGGTCCGTGGCAGCAGCCCAGCGCGGGCTTTGATGGCGGAGGTCGCGGTCGAAATCAAAATTCACAAGACATGGTTCGCATCTACATCGGAGCTGGTACGCGCATGGGTATTCGTCCCGCGGATCTTGTGGGCGCGATTGCCAACGAAGCCAACATTAATCCGCGTGGCATCGGTGACATCGAAGTCGCTGATGCTTTTTCGATTGTGGAATTACCCGAGGGCGATGTGGAGCAGGTGATTAAGGCCTTGCGCGGCGCCACGATTCGCGGCCGCAAGGTGAAGGTGAACCGCGATTTGGGTATTCGTAAGGAACGCGGTCAGTTTTAAGAAAGTTGTTTCGAATTCGCGCGTCTGTGTTCCCAACGCTTTGCATGGCGCCAGAAAGTTCCTTCAGCGGTGCTGAAGGCGACGAGCAATCCCGCGGCGCCGTCAAGCACGCCGCCTTTAAAAAAATAGCCGCGCAGAAATGTCCAGCACGCGCGCACGAATGCGAGACCTATCGGTCGCGATGAACCGCCGCTGCCTGCAACAGAGAGATCGGAATAACGGTTCATGGTTTCAACCATCGCATGCATCGAGGCAAAGGGTTGATGTTCAAGCCAGCCTTGCAGAGCAGCGCATGCACCCTGCAACAACACTCGCTCGTGCACTTGGTCAGGGCTGAAGCGCGCATGCGAGCGAAGAAAAAGTCGCACCACACGATCGCGCGACCAATCACCAAAGCGAACCGTGTGGCCAAAGATGGTGCTTCGTCTGCGAACCATGAAGCCAACTGCGTCACTGGATGCGGCGATGGCTCGCTGGATGGATTGCGCAAGTTCCGGTGTGACTCGTTCATCACAATCGATGCTCAAAACCCAGTCTCCCGTGGCTTTGTCAAGCGCTGCGTTTTTTTGCTCACCAAATCCTAGCCAGGGTTGTTGGAAGACTTTGTCGGTGTATTTCTTTGCGATGCATACCGTTTCATCGGTGCTGCCCGAATCAAGAACGATGATTTCATCAGCAAACTTCACGCTTTCTAAGCATGCAGCGATGTGCTGCTGTTCGTTTTTACAGATGACAATAATTGAAAGCGAGGGCATTGTTTAGACGGTACTTGGGTTGCAAGAAGGATTCATGTAGTGGGGTCGAGCATAGAACAATGCCGCAAAAATTTCGCTTCGTTTTTTGGTGTAGGTCAGGTAGGATTCTTTGCATGACCACGCTTGCTCCCGTGGAATTGATTCGAAACGATCCGATCGAGGCGATGCGCAGCGCGCGTGCCGAGCAGGCTTTTACTTGGACGGTGTGGCCCGCGAAGGAGTGTCCGATGCGAACCGTCGTGTTGTTGGTGGCGATGACTGCACTGGGCGTGTTCAGTGGCGTGGCGTTTCAAGATGCTTGGCTTGGTGCGGTTGCCGCAGTGGCCTTGGCGGTTTCAGTGCAGCGATACCTGCTTCCAACGGATTATGTGTTGACGCGCGATGGCATCACGGTGCATGAACCACTACGCGTGCGTCGTGTGTTGTGGAGCGATGTGCAAGGAGTGATCTGGCGAAATGAACAGGGTTTGTTGAAGGTGTCGCGTGACGCGCTCGGTCGCAGCACGCCGCACCACGGTGGCTTTAGTGGCATCGTCATCATGCTTGGCAGAGACGCTGTAGCGAGTGAAGCGCGGCGAGAAGCGGTGGATGCATTCCTGCGTCGTAATGGTGGTTATGTTGGTCATGTCAGTCATGTCAGTCACGCCGGTCATCAGGTTCATGGTTGACCAACAACCAACGCGCGCGGCGAAAGAATGGCGTGATCGAATGCGTCACGCTTTTTTTGTGGAGCCCGATGGCGCCGTCGAGCCGCAACCGCATGAACGAGAATTGATCGAAGCCTTGTTGCGCCGCATTGTTGCCCGCGAGATGGCGGGCCCAGCGATTTTATTTATGGAAAGTTGGAAACCACTTGGATCGATCACCGGTCAAGGCATGCACTCCTTAACACCATTCATCGGCGCGGTGATGGACAGCACCACATGGGAACATTTGGCGCAGTACATGGAGCGACGCGGCGCGATCACATGGATGTTGCAGCGGCTGCAGTCGCTGCAAGAGGATGCCAATCACATCACGGCGGAGGGGCAGTCAAAAAGTAGCCAAATTTCAGATCAAATGAAGCACTTGTAAAATTGTACGAGTGCCACAATGGCGACACAGGTGCTGGTGTTGCCTCGTATTCTTTACGGGTGAACACTGACAACACTCCCGTTGAATCTTCGCGCATTGAAATAGTGGTCGCCACGGATTGTGGCAGCACCACCACCAAGGCCATCTTGATCGAGAAACGCGAGGGAGTATTTCGACAAACACATCGTGGCGAAGCGCCCACGACTGTGGAAGAACCACTTGCTGATGTCACGCTTGGCGTGAGCAACGCGGTCACAGAGTTGCAGGAACTTTCAGGTCGACGATTGGTGAACGCGGATGGAACAATCATTCGTCGCACCAGTAATCTTGACGCGGATGGTTGCGATATCTATGTCAGTACCTCCAGTGCCGGCGGCGGATTGCAAATGATGGTCGCTGGCGTGGTCCGCGAGATGACCGCCGAAAGCGCGAAGCGTGCGGCGTTGGGGGCTGGTGCGATTGTGATGGACACTATTGCTGGTAATGATCGTCGAAAGCCGCACGAGCAGATTCAACGCATTCGAGAATTGCGCCCCGACATGGTGCTGATCAGCGGCGGCACCGATGGTGGCGATCAACGCAAGGTGGTTGAGATCGCCGAACTGATCGCGCCAGCGAAACCACGGCCGCGCTTTGGTGGTGAATATAAGTTGCCGCTGATTTATGCCGGCAACAAAGATGCTGCCGATGCAATTCGAGGTGTTTTCGCTGGTCCAGCCTTCGATGTAAGCGTGGTGGACAATCTGCGTCCCACACTTGAACGCGAAAATCTAGGACCCGCGCGCGAACGCATTCACGATGTTTTTCTGGAGCATGTGATGGCGCACGCGCCCGGCTATGACCGGCTGATTAAATGGGCCAATGCGCCGATCATGCCGACGCCAGGCGCGGTGGGCGACATTCTTCAAGAGATCGCGCGCCGCCGCGGCATCAACGCGGTCTGCGTGGATATTGGTGGAGCAACCACCGATGTGTTCAGCGTGTATGGCGGCGTGTTTAATCGAACGGTCAGCGCAAACTTGGGCATGAGCTACAGCATCAGTAATGTCTGCGCCGAGGCAGGCATGGCCAATGTGTTGCGCTGGGTGCATCTGGAGATGGATGAGCGCGAACTTCGCAATCGTGTGAAGAATAAAATGATTCGTCCGACCACGATTCCGCAGACGCATGAGGCGTTGGTATTTGAGCAGGCGGTCGCACGCGAGGCGCTGCGTTTGGCCTTCGAGCAACATCGCTTGTTCGCCACCACACTGAAGGGCGTGCAACAACAACGCACGGTGGGCGATGCGTTTCGTCAGCAAGAGAGCGGCGCGAGCTTGGTCGATCGCATGCGCATGGATTTGTTGGTGGCATCGGGCGGCGTGCTTAGTCACGCGCCGCGATTGCAGCAGACGGCGCTGATGTTGCTTGATAGCTTCGAGCCCGAAGGTTTCACCGAGCTTGCAAAAGACAGCATTTTCATGATGCCGCATCTTGGCGTGTTGGCCAGCGTGCACAAGCAAGCAGCGATGGAAGTGTTTGAGAAAGATTGTCTTGTGGTGCTTGGCACCGCGGTCAGCGCCAAGGGTGAAGGCAAACGCGGCAAGCCCTGCTTCGCGTTCACACTGACACCGGAGTCTGGTGATGTGACGAGCGCCGCTGGCACGGTGCAGTGTGGCGACATCTTGCGGGTGGCACTCGGCGTGGGTTGCACAGCGCGCGTGGAAGTTCGACCGGTGCGCGGAATCGATCTTGGCGAAGGTGATGGAAAAATGGTTTCACGCATTGTGCGCGGAGGTAAAGTTGGCTTGATTTTTGACGCGCGAGGTCGACCGCTGAAACTTTCCGAAATAGTTGCTGATCGCAGGGCATGCCTACAGTCATGGAACTCGGCGGTCGGCGTGTTCGAGTGATTACTGGTATCCTTTTGCAACTTCACTCCGCACAACTTTAATTTGGAAATCAAGATCTCATGCGAACATTCCTACTTTTCATTCTTCTTGTTGCTCCACTCTGCGGTGTCTGTGGTTGCAGCGTGGCGCCCAAGACCAACGATCGCGAATCATTTGTGGTGGAGGCTCGCGAGGGCTTGAAGTATTTTCAGAAGCAAGTACCAAATCTTGACGCGCAAATTCAAAAATCCGCAGGTTATGCGGTGTTTCCTGGCGCTGGTCAATGGGGCATTATTTTCACCGGCGGAAGTTTCGGCCGCGGCGCCGTGTTCACACCAGGTGGCAAGCAAGTGGGCTGGGCTGCTATAAACAATTTCAATCTTGGTTTGCAGATTGGCGGTCAAGGCAAACAAATTTTGATCGTGTTCGCCAATGTGGACATGCTGAATCAGTTTGAACAAGGCCTGATCACTGGTAAGGTGGAAGGCACCGCCGTCGCCGGCGAGAAGGGTGTGACAGGTACTGCGCCGTTCCAAAATGGATTGGCGGTTTATGTTGGAGCCGAGATGGGCCTGATGGCCGGCGGCATGATTGGCATGGAAAACTTCCGCTTTAGGGCGTTGGGCAAGGAAGAGGAAAGTTCGAAGTAATCGCATTTTGAATGTTGTCCAGAATCTTTCACAGAAAAAAATATGCAATCATCTCTTGGCGTTGGAATCAACGCCGACACTCCAGTAAAGGACCCGCAGAGCGATCAGCGACTGCCAATGCCTGACACGATTGTTCGTGGCAAGATTGTGTGGCCCTATGCCATCACGATCACCAGCATTCATCTATTCGCTTTTGCCGCCTGCATTCCATGGCTTTTTTCCTGGACTGGATTAATCACGATGGTGCTTGGCGTGCATGTGTTTGGGCAGGGCATTAATTTGTGCTACCACCGATTACTTACGCATCGCAGCGCAAAAGTGCCCAAATGGCTGGAACACACCTTCGTGGTCTTCGCGATTTGTTGCCTGCAAGATGCCCCTGGTAAGTGGGTGGCGACGCATCGCTTTCATCATCAGCATTCAGATGAACAACAAGATCCGCATTCACCGTTGGTGATGTTCTTGTGGTCGCACTTTGGTTGGCTGATGGTTCGCAACACCGCGACTAGCAACATCACCATGTATCGCAAGTTTGCCGGCGATGTGTTGCAAGATCCGTTTTACATGGCGCTGGAGAAACGCCCGATCTGGGTCTGGATTTATTTGGCGCATGCGGCGTTGTTCTTCGCCGTTGGATTGGCGATTGGTTGGGCGATCGGCGGCGCGATGGTGGGTTTGCAATTCGGCCTCAGTCTATTGGTGTGGGGAGTGATAGTTCGAACCGTTGCCGTGTGGCACATCACATGGTCGGTGAATTCGCTAACGCATCTGTTCGGGTACAGCAACTACGCAACCGGTGATCACAGCCGAAACAATTGGCTGGTCGCCATCTTGACGGTGGGCGAGGGCTGGCACAACAACCATCATCATGATCCTGCGAGCGCGAGTAATCAGCATCGTTGGTGGGAACTGGACATCACCTATCTACAGATTCTGCTGCTTGAGAAGCTGGGACTGGCGAAAGATGTTATTCGCCCTCGGCATGTGCGACATGCCAAGCGAGCGGCGCGCAAGGTTTTATAGGGGTTTTGTCCGCAAACGCAGATTCCTGCGTCGTGATATTTCGCCTGAAACGATTTCAGAATGATGAACGCGTTGGCTTGATCAGGGTGTCGTTGGATGCAGCGATACGCTTTTCACGCTAACACGATGAAGCAGCGTGACGCATGCAGATTTAAAATTGAGATTTCAGTCGCAGGCCAAGCGCCACCACCGTGCCGCCGTTACCGCTGGCAGGGTCGAATGACAATTGCAAATCTGGTGACAACTGCATGCTGTTGGTGATCTGCAGGCGATAAAACATTTCCATGGTGTTCACAGTGGGGGGAGAATTTGTCGGAGGTAGATTGCCATAACTATTCGTGGGCGCTGCCCAGCTGTAGGCGAATCCAACATCATCATCGAGCCGACCAAAGGGACGGGTAAGACTGAGGCCAATCGAAAGTTCTTGCGAGGCGCTGGCATTGGTGCTGTTGCCCAAACCATATTCTGCGAAGAGACCAACACCATCGCCGATCTGCTGCTGCGCCATACATCCAACCATCGAGTTGGTCTGCTTGGTGCCAGTGAAATTTCCATTGGAATATGCCTGCGATCCTTGGTTGCTGGTTCCAAAGGTGACATTAAAGCGGGAGAATGTTCCGAGAAAGTTAGGGGTCCATCCAAGTTCAGCTCCCGCCCAATACAAGCCATTATTTATGTTTTGAAAGGCAGTGCCTTGATTGTCGGCGATGTCGTAGATGCCAGCGTTAATATAAAAATCCTCAAACGGAATTGTTTGAAGTTGTACCCCCGGGCAATATGCGCCCTGCGCTGGTTGAAAGACATCGTTGCCGTCAAAGGCAAGGTTCATAAATTGCCGAGACTCATCGTTGGCGTAAAAGTTAAGCATAAAAAATTGATTGGGATGCATCTTGCCAGCGCTGACAACGATGCGATCGTCTGCAAATCCCTGGGAAAAACTGAAGATATTCAGCGTACTGAGGTTGCCTTGATTCAACGCATTCATATTGAACCAGGTGCCACTGGCACCTTGCGCAGACCAGTTGGTGGGCTGACCAACAACATTTCCTTGTCGAAACAAAACTTGGATCGCGGTGGTGCCCATGCCCTGCGTCTGGGCGAGCACGGTGAGAAAGTTGGCGTCAAGTCGACCCACGCCGCCGATGTTGCCCTGATTCGCAAGCGTGCGAGAAACACTTTGCAGCACCAGCGAGTAATAAATGTTCGACATGGTGCTGCCCTGTTCGTAGAGAAACCGTTCCAGTGAGCGCATCGGCCGCAACGGCAATTCAAATGGATCGGGAAACAATGGCGATGCTGGTGCGAAACCAAATGGCGCATTGATGGGCGTGTTCAGATCGACCCTGGTTTCGACCATGCGCGGACCAAAGAGCGGCAAGAATTGTTGCGGGCTTAAAATATCGCCACCAAATTTGCCACGGCGGACTTCTGTCATGCTGTCCCAAGGCTCAAAGAAAGTAGGTGGTTTTAAGCCTGTTCCATCAGCTTGCATGTATTCCTTCACCACCAAAGCGCGCTGCACATCGGGACCAACCTGAGTTTGCGACGATGCTTTCGCAGCAAGCCACAGCAGAAGAATGAGTGGCAGGAATACAAACCTTTGAAAAACCAGAGTCTGCATGGGAGAGAGACTACCTTTCTCTACAGATGGCATGCAAACTACATGCGGTGCATGCGGCGCATAATTTTCGCGCACCCGACTCATCAGCCGCGAGAGCCTCATGATTGTTTGTTATGTGGGCACGATAGCCGCCGGCAGTGCGTGTTCGTTTGCGAGGTTGGTGGATCGTGCGTTTGTGCTGCATGAAAGTTCAAAGCCCATACGCGTATATTCTGCGTAGAAAGTCGGCAAATTTCGATCTTTGAACAATGATTACGCCGACACAATTCATCTAGGAGACATTATTGCACGATCCCACACTGACACGGGAAGCCCTCGCCGAACTTCCATCGGACATTGGACACAGCCCACTTTTCAACGGTGATTTGGCGCCGGTTCCGATCGCTCGCCGCACATGGAGCACCTACAACTTCGCGGCGCTGTGGATTGCGATGGCGCATTGCATTCCAACCTACTTGCTCGCAGGCGGACTGATCGCGGTGGGCATGAGTTGGTGGCAAGCGCTGTTCACGATCGGTCTTGGAAATTGCATCGTGTTGATTCCAATCTTGCTCAACGCGCATCCTGGCACCAAGTACGGCATTCCATTTCCTATTTTAGCACGCAGCAGCTTTGGAACTGTCGGCGCCAATGTTCCAGCAATCTTGCGCGCCATCGTTGCGTGTGGATGGTTCGGCATTCAAACTTATATTGGTGGCGAGGCGGTGCGAACATTTCTTGTCGCGGCGTGGCCAGCCTTTGCGCATATTGGTGGCGACGCGACCATGCTTGGTCTTGGCATTCCTTCTGCGATCACCTTCTTTATTTTCTGGTCCATCAACATCGGCATCATCTTGGTCGGCATGAATGCCGTGCGAGTATTTGAAAACTGGTCAGCACCGCTGATTTTGCTGATGGGCCTATGGCTTTTGTGGTGGATGATCGATCGCGCTGGGGGTTTAGGTCCGATGTTCGATCGACCTTCGGCCTTGCAAACGCCTGCAGCATTCTGGAAAGTGTTTGTTCCATCTCTCACCGGCATGATTGGTTTCTGGGCCACACTTAGCTTGAACATTCCAGACTTCACCCGCTTTGGTCGTGGGCAACGACAACAAATGTTGGGACAAGCGCTTGGACTACCGACCACCATGATTGTCTTCAGTGCGATGGCAGTGGTGATTACAAGTGCAGCAGAAACAATCTTAAAGGGAAGCGATCCAAAATCACTGTGGGATCCGGTGGTGGTGCTTTCACAAATCACTAGTAGCACGCCACCACCTGGGCTGCAGCAGCCGCTGCTGGCACATGAAGGCACGCGCTTGGCGGTTGCTGTGCTCAGTTTGTTCGGTGTCGCTGTCGCCACGATTAGCACCAACATTGCTGCGAATGTAATTAGTCCAGCCAATGATTTCGCAAACATGGCGCCGCGTCTGATTAGCTTTAAGATCGGCGGCATTATTACCGGCGTGATCGGCGTGTTGATCATGCCGTGGAAACTGCTGGCCAGCGCCGACGCCTACATCTTTGAGTGGCTTGTGGGTTACAGCGCATTGCTTGGTCCGATCGCTGGCATCATGATCGTGGACTATTGGATTATTCGCAGCAAGCAACTTGATGTTGCCGATCTGTATCGAGTCCGAGGTCGATACGCGGGCGTAAATTGGATCGCCATGATCGCGCTGATACTTGGAATCGCGCCAAATGTCCCTGGTTTTTTGATGAATGTGAAAATGATCAACGCGCACGACGGGGTATGGCAAAGCATCTATCCCTATGCGTGGTTCACCGGATTTTTCGTGGCCGCAGCGTTATATCTCGCTGGCATGCGCGCGCGTCCAGGCTTTGGTGAAGCAGCAAAAAGCATTTAAAGTTTACGCTGAGGCACCGAGCATTTTCTCTTACCCCTCAAAGACCTCGTCGACCATGTCAAGTCCGCGGTCGATGATGTCGAAGGCTTCGACCATCTGCTCTTTGTTGATACACAGCGGTGGGTTACACATCACCATGCTCCATTGCAGCACGGTAAACAATCCGTTGTCGCGCAAAAATTTTCCAAGCTTTGGCATCACGGGATGCGAGCCGGCATAGGGAACCAGCAGTTCCTCCTTACTATTTTTTCGCAACTCAATAGTGCCGAACAGGCCGATATTGCGGTGCTCCTTCACGCAGCGATGTTTTTTCGCCAAGCGTTGCATGTGCCCACGCATCACCTCGCCCATGCGCGCGGAATTTTCCACCATGCCTTCGTCCACAATCACATTCACCGCCGCCAATGCGCACGCCATGCACAACGGGTGAGCGTTGTAGGTAAGGCCGCCCCAAAAAATATTCTCACGAAAGTGATTGGCAATGCGATCACTGACTGCCATCACACCCAGCGGTAGATAGCTGCTGGTTAATCCCTTTGCCATAGTGCAGATGTCTGGAACAATATCGCCGTGTTGAAAGGCGAACAGCTTTCCAGTGCGGCCCCATCCACACATCACCTCATCGCACACAAGCAAAATATCGTGCTTTTCCAGCAGCGCTTTCAGACCTTTCAGATAACCCTTGGGCGGTGGAAGAATGCCATTGGTGCCGGTGACCGTTTCGATAAACATTGCGGCGATGTTTTTGGGTCCTTCGTATTGAATCACTTCTTCGAGGTAGGTGAGATTGTTGCGCACGATCTCCTCGTCGGTGGCACCAAAACTAAATTTGTAGGGCATTGGATCCATCACGCGAATCACACCAGGCATGCCGGGCTCGGTGGGCCAGCGGCGCGGGTCACCTGTCAGCGTAATCGCGCCATGCGTGGCTCCGTGATAACTGCGATAGCGAACCAGAATTTTATTTCGTCCGGTGAACAAGCGCACTGCTTTGATCGCGTTCTCGTTGGCTTCGGCTCCACCAAGCGTGTAGAAAAATGTGTTCAGGTCACCGGGCAGCAACTCGGCAAGTCGAAGTGAAAGTTTGGCGCGAATTTCAGTTGCCATGCCGGGATAGACAAAGGCAAGTTTGGCCGCCTGCTCCTGGATTGCTTTCACAACTTTCGGGTGACCGTGGCCAATGTTCACGCTCATTAATTGGCTGTTGAAGTCGATCCACTTTTGTCCCTCGGGTCCATACAGATAGATTCCCTCGGCGTGCGACACCGGCATGGGGTCCACTTTGCTAGTGGCACTCCATGAAAAAAGACTGTGTTTCATGCAGGCATCGATCATGTCGTGCGAACTCATGGGTTGGGTGGCTTCTGCGGTGGCGGGTGTCATGGTGCAATTTTCTCGCGAGGGGTCTGATGAAAGGCGCAACAAACATAAATCAATCAAGTGCAAGTTGCGTCGTGAAATTTTCCAACCAAGATCAGCGGTCGTGTGAAGTCACAGTCTAAGTGCATGCGCTTGGTCGATGTTTCAAATCAAGAACCGAAGCCTAGGTGCGCCAACTTAACTCATCCAATTCTGATCTCGCTGCAGCGCCCACTTACTGGTGATCTTGCGTTGACGGGTCCAGAAGCGGTAACCGTCCCATCCAGTGATGTTGCCGCTACCGAAGCAACTATCGTTCCAGCCACCGAAACCAAATGGCTCGCGTGGCACTGGCACGCCGATATTCACGCCGCACATACCGGCCTGAACATTGGCCATCACGCGTCGCGCGATGTCGCCGCTGCTGGTGTACACGCTGCTGGCGTTGCCGTATGGACTTGCATTTTCAATTTCAAGCGCCGCTTCTAGGTTTGCAACGCGCACGATGCTTAGCACGGGGCCGAAAATTTCCTCGCGCACTGCGGGCATCTCTGCGGTGCAGCCGTCGATGATGGTGGGGCCGACCCAAAAACCACCAGCCACAGCGTTAGCCTTGCGCCCATCAAGCACGATCGTTGCCCCTTGTTTTTCAGCCTGATCGATGAAGTTGGTGATGCGATCGCGGGCGGCCTGCGTGGTGACTGGCCCCAGATCTTTTCCCGGCGTGATCTTCGCCGCGCGTTCACGCACCGCTTTCAGAATGTGATCTACATCACCAACCGCAAGCAACACACTCGCAGCCATGCACCGCTGACCAGCGCAGCCAGTAAATGAAGCGACCACATTTTCCGCGGTCAGTTCAAGGTCGGCGTCGGGCACCACAATCAGGTGATTCTTTGCGCCGCCCAAGCACAGGGCGCGCTTGCCATGCATACTGGCGCGACCATAGACGCTCTTGGCAACCTTGGTGCTTCCAACAAATCCAAAAGCTTTTATTTGTGGATGATCACAGAGAGCCTCTACAACTTCGCGACCACCTTGCACTATGTTAAAGACACCCCGTGGAAGCCCTGCTTCTTGTAACAACTCCGCGAGACGCATTGTGGTTAGCGGCACGCGCTCGCTGGGCTTTAAGATGAATGCGTTGCCACCGACCAACGCTTGTGGAAGCATCCACAAAGGAACCATGATTGGAAAGTTGAATGGCGTCACGCCTGCGACCACGCCCAGCGGCGTGTAGGCAACTTCGCAGGCGACTCCACGGCTGACTTCAAGTTGATTGCCAGCAGCCAAGTTTGGCAAACTGCAGCCATATTCCACACATTCGATGCCTTTTTCAACTTCGGCCTTGGCCTCGCTGAACACCTTGCCGTTCTCGTGCGAGACTAGCCAGCTCAGTTCGTCCAAGTTCTTCATCATCAACTCGCGCAATCGATACATCACATATGCGCGGTCACGAATGGGTCGCTCGGACCACTCGTGCATCGCCATTATGGCGGACTTTACCGCGGCATCCACATCATCAGCGCCGCCCATCTTCACCTGCGCAATTGTTTTTCCAAAACGCGGGTTGGGTACATCTTGCACTGCCTTGTTTGAAATCGGATCGCGCCACTGGCCTCCGATCCAGTTGCAAGCGGTGGTGTAGGCGACAAACTCATCGCTTGAAGCGGTGAAGTGTCCGACAGAAATTAGGGTTGCTGAGATAGCTGTCATACATATCCTTCACCGCACGACGGCGGTTGGTTGAGAAATTTTTGTTCGCAGTGCAAGCGCCTGTGAAAAATCAGTGAAGCATGCGCGTGGGATGAATCGACCCCATCCACGCTCGGCCTGTAACGAGCCATTCTGCCACAACACCTTGCCGCGGCAAAGCGTCACCGCGGCGTTGCCAGTGACTTGCATCCCTTCAAAGACATTAAAATCACCGTTTTGGTGGTGGGTTTTGGCTGAAATCGTGCGCGTGGCCTTTGGGTCCCACACCACAATATCGGCGTCGCTGCCAACCGCGATGGTGCCCTTGCGCGGGTGGCAATTAAAAATGCGCGCGGCATTGGTGCTGGTCAGCGCGACAAATTCGCTGGGTGTCAAGCGCCCCGTGCCCACGCCGTGGTGCCACAACACGCTCATGCGATCCTCGATGCCACCGGTTCCATTTGGAATCTTCCGAAAGTCATCACGACCCACACGCTTCTGCTGTGTGGTGAAGACGCAGTGATCAGTGCCCACCACTTGCAACGCTCCACTTTGTAAGCCGCGCCATAGAGCGGCTTGATGCTCGGGCGCGCGAAAGGGCGGACTCATCACATAGTGCGCGGCTTGATCCCAATTCGGATTCCTGTAGACACTGTCGTCGATCACAAGATGCTGCACCAACGCTTCACCGAAAGCGCACTGGCCCTCGCTGCGCGCGCGGGCGATTGGATCAAGCGCGTCGCTGCAACTTGTGTGCACCACATAGATGGGCGCGCCAATCACTTCGGCGATGCGAAGGGCGCGGTTGCTGGCTTCACCCTCCACCTCGGGTGGCCGCGAAAGCGGATGACCTTCGGGACCAGTGATGCCGGCTTTGAAAATCGCATTTTGCAAATGCGCGACAAGTTCACCATTTTCAGCATGCACACTGCATAAAGCGCCGAGTTCAGCGGCGCGTATAAAACTTTTTACAAGCACCGAATCATCCACCATGATCGCGCCCTTGTAGGCCATGAAATGTTTGAAACTGGTTACGCCACGCTTGGTGACTTCGCCCATCTCGGCATGCACCTGATCGCTCCACCAGGTGATTGCCATGTGAAATGAATAATCAGCGGTGGATTTTTCTGCGCGCGCGCGCCAGGCGTCAAGCGTTGCGATCAAACTTTCATTGGGTGCGGGGATCGCGAAGTCGATGATCATTGTGGTGCCACCGGCAGCGGCCGCAGCCGTACCGCTTAAAAAATCGTCGGCTGAGACTGTTCCCATGAAAGGCAATTCCATGTGCGTGTGCGGGTCGATGCCACCAGGCATTACATACGCGCCATCGGCGTCGATCACCCGTGCGCCAGTTGGTGCTTGCAACGACTCGGCAACCGCCGCAACTTTCTCGCCAGCGATCAGAACATCGGCGCGCCATGCACGCTGTGCAGTGACCACCGTTCCGCCGCGAATCAATGTGGTGTCGCTCATGCGAATTCCTGTTTCTATTTACGGACTGGTGACTTCCGAATACGACTCCGGCCTGCGATCACGATAGAACTGCCAGACACTTCGAACCTGATCAATCATGCCAAGATCAAGGTCGCTGACCACTAATTCATCCTTATCCTCGCTGGCCTGAATCATGGTTTCGCCGCGGGGATTTACAAAATAACTGCTGCCGTAGAACTTGCCGATATTCCACGGCGCCTCGGTGCCCACGCGGTTGATGCAGCCCATGTAGTAGCCATTGGCAACCGCATGCGCTGGTTGCTCGATCTTCCACAGATATTGCGACAAGCCCGCGACGGTTGCGGATGGATTGAAAACAATCTCGGCACCGTGTAAGCCCAGGCAGCGTGCGCCCTCTGGAAAGTGACGGTCGTAGCAGATGTACACGCCAACCTTGGCGTAGCGCGTTTTGAAAACCGGATAGCCACCATTGCCCGGCTTAAAGAAAAACTTTTCATAGAAGCCGGGGTTTACCTGCGGAATATGATGCTTACGATACTTGCCAAGATAACTTCCGTCTGCGTCGTACACCGCCGCGGTGTTGTAGAACACGCCACTCATTTCGCGTTCGTAGACAGGCACGATGACCACCATTGCATATTTCTTAGCGATACTTGCAACAAAGTCAGTCGTCGGACCAGGCACGCTTTCAGCCGCCTCGTACCAACGCGGATCCTGACTGGGGCAGAAGTAGGGGCCGTTGAAAATTTCTTGCAGGCACAAAATCTGCACACCTTTTTTGCCCGCGTCTTCGATCATCGAAACATGCTTATCCAGCATGGCTTTTTGAATCTGTGCAACCGGACGGTTCTCATCATTCAGCGGATTACTGCATTGAATCAAGCCGCAGCGGACGATTTTACTTGTGGCGGTCATATTTTTTCTCGTTGTTCGATGTGTGGTGTTGTCGTGTCTTTGCGCTCGTAGGTTATTTTAGTGTGAACCCTTCTTTGCGCGTAGTGGCTTGCCATTATTCACAAAATCATTCCATGTGGCGGGTTTGAATGCGTTGTCCACCTGCACCATCTCGATGCAATCCGGAACGGGACAGACGATCTGGCACAGATTGCAGCCAACACATTCGCTTTCGTCGATGCGCGGAACACGCGTATTGTCTTGCGGATGAATGCATTGGTGCGCCCCATCGTGGCAGGCGGCGACGCAGAGTTGGCAGCCGATGCATTTGCTTGCGTCGATCTTGGCGATGGTTTCGTAGTTCAGATCCAAATTGCCCCATTCGCTGAAAGCTCCGACCGCCTTGCCAACCATCTGATCGATACGCGTGAAGTTGTGGGTGCGCATGTATTCCTGCAAACCATCGATCATGTCTTCAACAACGGTGTAGCCGCGCAGCATGACTTCGGTGCAGACTTGCACTGTACTGCTGCCAAGAAGAATAAATTCCACAGCGTCGCGCCAATTGCTGATGCCACCAATGCCACTGATCGGCAGTCCGAATTGTTTTTCGCGGGCAAGCGAAGCCACCATGTGCAGCGCGATCGGTTTTACTGCACTGCCGCAATACCCGCCATTTGTGCTTAGATTCGCAACTCGTGGAAGTGGAATATAGCGATCGATATCCACACCAATGATGCTTTTGATGGTGTTGATCAAACTCACGCCGCTTGCTCCGCCGCGTTTGGCGGCCAAACCATGCGGCACCACATCGCTGACATTGGGTGTGAGTTTTACAAGCACCGGCACCGTACTGTATTTCACAACCCATCCCGTAATGCGCTCATTCACCGCGGGCTCTTGACCCACTGCGCTTCCCATGCCGCGTTCGCACATGCCGTGTGGACAGCCAAAGTTCAACTCTAAACCATCGGCGCCAGCGTCGATCGATTTCTTGATGATCTCTTGCCATTCTTTTTCCGTCTCCACCATCAACGACACGATGATTGGATTTTGTGGAAACAGTCGCTTGGTCTCCATAATCTCGCGCAAGTTCACTTCAATGGAGCGATCAGTGATCAACTCGATGTTGGTGAATCCAGCTCCGCGCACGCCACCAATAGTGTGGCCAGCAAATCGGCTGCTTACATTTTGAATTGGAACGCCAAGGGTCTTCCATACTGCGCCACCCCAACCCGCTTCAAAAGCTCGCTGAATTTGAAGTCCGCTATTCGCTGGAGGAGCGCTGGCAAGCCAAAAGGGATTGGGTGATTGAATACCGCCAGTGTTGGTTGAAATATCAATCATGATTTTTATCTTTGGTTTGTGATCTCAAGGGTTTTTATGCTTATTGCGTGGGTGGCCATCCGCACCCCGTCGGCCCATCATCATCGCATCCATCGCGTGTGCGGCGGCCTTGCCATCAGCGGCAGCGTTCACAATTTCCTTACCACCGTTGGTGCAATCACCACCCGCGTACCACTTTGCACGACCCGTGAAGCCATGCGCATCAACCACGATGCGACCACCTTGCATGCATATGCCATCAAGTGATGACAGCATGGTGCCTAATTTGGATTGTCCGATCGCCATCAACACCAGATCTGCTTGCAGAGTGAACTCGCTGCTAGCGAGCACTTTCTTGTCCGCATCCACACGCATGCACTGCACGCGTTGCACTCGCCCATCACCTTCGAGATTGGTCGCGATCGATTGCCACTCCACTCGCGCACCCTCGCTTCGAGCGGCGCTCCATTCGTGTTCGTAGCCGCTCATGCCATCCTGTGTTCCGCGGTACAGCATGGTTACCTCGGCGATGCCAAGGCCCAAAGTTTCACGCACAACATCGATCGCGGTGTTGCCGCCACCAATCACCACCGCGCGCTTGATGTGACGCACATCCACGCTGCCAAGTTTCATCTGCTCGATCCACGCCACCGCGCCATGCACACCGGCCAGCGTTTCGCCATGCACGCCCAGCGCGCTATCGGCGCCCAAACCAATACCCACAAAAACACAGTCAAATTCGCTCTCTAGCGTGGCAAGTGACATCTGCTCGCCAACCATCACGCCGGTCTTCACTTCGATGCCACCGATGGACAAAATCCAATCCACCTCCGCAAGACTGCGATCAGATTTCATTTTGTATGGAGCCACGCCAGTGGAGTTCAGTCCACCGATGGTCGATCGTTTCTCAAAGATGGTGCAGGCATGTCCGAAGCGGCGAAGCTCATGCGCGGCAGCAAGACTTGCGGGGCCCGCGCCGATCAATGCGGCATGCTTGCCAGTGCTGGCACCGGCTTCAAAAAACTTCCAGCCTGTCTCAAATGCAAGATCGGTTGCGTAGCGTTGCAACTTGCCGATGGCGATCGGAGGTTGATCAAGATCGTTGTATACGCAGGCGCCGACACATAAAACCTCAACAGGGCAGACCCGCGAGCAACTCATGCCAAGAATATTGGATTCAAAGATGGTCTTCGCAGAACCATACACATTGTCCGTAGCGATCTTGCGAATGAACTGGGGAATATCAATTGCAGTGGGGCACGCGTTGATGCAGGGCGCATCGCTGCAAAATAAACAACGGTCAGCCTCGGCTCGAGCCGCATCACGCATCAATGGAAGTTTAAAATCTTCAAAGACGGATTCGGAGCGATGTGCTTGAGGTGTTTCGTTCACAGTTCATCCTCGGTTAGGAATGCCTTAAATCAAGGTAATTATAAGGGTATCGGGCAGAGGTCACTTTTGAAACCCGTGCGCAATGGTCACTCTATATATAAGCAAGATAAGAGCTGCAAGTGTGGCACACGCGGAAACCCCACCGTCTTTATGCGCGCTTACCAGTGTGCGTGGGTGGGCATGGCGTCGCAGTCGATCACCAACTCGTAGGGTCCTGGATTGGTTGGCAGTACATCGATTGAAAAAGTGGTTGGATATTTAGGATGCAATTGTTTCATCCAACATGTAGTGTTGATAATGTCAATCGCCTGCGCCGTTGGCATGATGTATGCGCTGTAGGAATAGGGTGGTCGACAAGATGTCGGAAAATAAATAACGGATTCTGGAGCATCTGCATATTTTGGGGCCGCAGGTCGCGTATCCATAAAATTCAAAATCTGCGCGTTTGCCATTCGTGTGCGTTGCCAGATGCTTGCGAAGTGATTGGCACGGCCAACCATTCCATAGAGTCCAATACCAATCATCACCGCAGCACACCCAACAACAATTCCATGTGAAACATGGCGATCATTTTCAGTGGTCATTCGCCACAGCGCAGTCACTGCAACAGCCAGTAGCAATGCAACACACACATTCGCGCCCAAGCCATACAACTCCCCAACCGAACCCATCGGAAATGTGACGCTGAGCGAGAGCAAGCCCGCCGCACAGAGCAACACAATCGGCCACCACCGAAGTCGCGTCGCTCCCGTGTTGCGAAGCACGGAAAACTCAAATACTGCGACAAGTAAAGCCAATTCAGCGATACCCGCGATCGCGGGAAGTGCGCGCGTAATCAGCGCAGCCTGAGCATCCGGCAGCAGATAAAACGGACCTGTGCCAACAGTTCCCGCGATCGACTGGCCAGCGTTTAAAAACAAATTCATGCCAAACTCAAGTTGGTAGCGGGATTCCTGCTTCGTATCCATTGATTGCGACATCGCGCCGGTACACCAACGCGCCGCCATGTGCGCGATTGGAACCGCGATCACAGGCAGCAGCACAAGCGAAGCGCGAATGCCGGCGGCGCGCTCTCGCATCAACAACCACGCGGTGGCGCAGATCGCCACGATTCCGATGCCGGCACTCCAGCCGTAGAAAGTTTCCTTCACATTCACGCCGATAAAAAAAATCAGCGTGAGCATGGCGAGTGATCTGTATGCTATGCGTGCCTGGCGTGCTTCAACAAAGCAGCGCCAACACAACACGCAAGCCCAGATACCCAGTGCGGCAGACCAGGTTTGTGAACTGGCATCCATTTGCCATGCAGAGCAGGTGGTGCTTGGTGAAAGCGCGGTCCAAATCACGGCCATCGGTGCCACCCACGGTTGCGTTGGCAAGACGATTTTTGCCAACATCACCACTCCCCACACCAGCGCAAGCAACCCCAAGATTTGTGAAGGCATCGCCCACATGCAGTCAAGCGTGCGCTCATCGCAACCCACGGCGATCAGCAATTCAAGCGGGCGAAAGCTTGGGGAATGAGCCCACGCCTGCGTAATTTGCATGAGCAGCGGTTGCGCATGCGCCGGCACCCGAATGAATTTAATGTCATCGTTCACCGCGATCATGCCCGCCCACAATGGCCAGACCATCACAAACACCATCAAGAGTGTGGCGATTATCCAAAGCGCTCGAGTTGTTTTTTGCTGGATGGATGAGGTCATGCGTTCAGTCATGCGTTCAGTTGAATACGAAGGTTGCCCCAGAGAGATTCGCGGACCATAGATGAAAGTGTTGCCGCCAAAGCTCTACTGAAAAGAATATCGGCAATCAAATACATGACACCATCTTCGTCAGCAATATTTTGAAAGTGCCTAAGACAAGAGGCAGAATAAAAACTTTAATTTTATCAAAAAAAGTATCGCGGATATCTAGTCACAGTCGATATATTGCAGTTGCGTACTCAAGCGTGGCCTGTCGCCACTATAAGAGCCACGCTTTAGGAGCCACCCATGATCACTACCCGAGCCAATTTCTTCGTTCTTCCACTTCTTGCGGCATTTGCTTTCTCCGTGCCCACGCTTGCCAGCACCCCTATAATTGATGTTTCAGATGCTGCCGCCGTTCCGCATCAAGCACAAGCCAGCAGCCACCACGCTTCGCACGCCAAACATGCGAAGAAGCATGGCACGAAGCACGCCACAAAGCATGCCACGAAGCATGCCACGAAACACGGCACAAAACCCGGCACAAAGCACGGCAAAAAGCACGGCACATCCAAGGGTAAGAAGACAAGCCAAGGCTTCAAGTCACTTTCAAAGAACGGCTGATCGAACACAAAAGGTACCCACACTATGGTTGAAGTCGCCGTTTGCTACGAAGGAAACCTGCGTTGCAAAGCTACGCATATACCATCAGGCGCGACACTTTTTACAGACGCACCCATCGACAACCACGGCAAGGGTGAGGCATTCTCGCCAACAGATCTTGTCGCCGCGGCGCTGTCTACATGCATGCTGACGGTGATGGGCATTGTGGCGCAGAAGCACGGCGTAAATCTTGAAGGCATGACCGCCACCACGCATAAGCAGATGAACACCAACGGCCCGCGCCGCATTGGCAGTCTGCGCACCACGATCACGATTCCGTTGCCGCATGATTATCCGCAGCGGGATTTGCTTGAAAATGCGGCACACACCTGCCCCGTGCACAAAAGTTTGATCAGCGAGATCGATGCGGCAGTGGTGTTTGTGTGGAATGGATGATCGCTCAGTACAGGCCTTTATTATTTGCCTCGACCACGCATCACCCGGGAACAACTACACGCAACGCGCCTATCGATCAACACCACAGCGCGGTGCAACGGGACTTTAACGCGAACGAGCGTCCACTCGTCGCGACCGTGTTTCTTTATATGGAATTATTTTTCGCTCACCAAACGAATACCCGGCTTCATGAAAGTGATACGCCGTTCGCGAAATAGCTTTCCAAGAGCCTGTTTATAGGCTTTTTTACTTACACCAAATCGGTCACGAATGTAATCGGGGTCACTGTCATCATCCAGCATTAACTTGCCACCTTCACTTTCTAATGCCTGCACAATCTGCTCAGTCAGCGGACCCACGCGTGCATAGCCAGCGGCATCAAGCGATAGATCAATCTTTCCATCTTCACGAACCAGGCGCACATAGGCATCCATGCGATCACCAATCACAAGCGGCTGGGACAGCGTGTTGTCGTAGAGCAACCCGCGATGCGCGTTATTAATTACGGCGTTGTAGCCAAGCGGCGTCTTACCACAAATGATGATGTTTACTTTTTGATTCGGTGTGTACTCGGGTGGCGTTTGAAGAAAGTGTTTGTTCAACTGCGCGCTCGCCATGATGCGATTGGATCGTGGATCGATGCACACCACCACCACCACATTTTGTCCAATGCGCAGTGCGCCACCCTGTTCGCTAAATGGCAGCAATAAATCCTTGCCAAGTCCCCAATCAAGAAATGCGCCAACTTGTTTATTAATGTCGGTCACCCGCAAGCTTGCGAATTCTCCAACCTGCGCAAAGGGTCTTTCGGTAACAGCCACCAAGCGATCTTCGGAGTCGTGATGAATAAACACATCTACCTGCGTGCCAGCTTTCGCATTGCGCGGCACATACTTTCCAGGCAGCAAGATTTCACCAAGCGATTCACCATCCAAGCATGCCCCCGAGGGTGTCAGCCGCAAAATCGTCAGCAAGTTTCGTTTACCAATGTCAGTCATATTGAAAGCAGAGTAGGCGAAGTGCGGTGGGGGATTGAAAAAGCAGTCAGTCGCATCTTCAATTCTTACCACTTCACTCGCTAGTTCACTCCACTGCCACCACAGTATCAAACCCACCATAGTGGGTCAGGCCCTCGTGACTGTGAATGCCTGTGTAGCGCAGCGATGCATTTTCGTATCGCCGAAATGCAAATACAGCATTATTCATCTGCTCAGTATTGAACACCTTTAAGCTGACAAGCAGGTGAAAATCCTGCACTGTCAATCCAGTGACAGTCCGAAACAGATCTGGCTCTAGCTTTGTGATGACATCCTGAAGCGTGTTCTCACGGAAGTCGGTGAGGTACATGAAGGCGGGAATGCGCGTGGCGAACTTGATCAGCTTTTCTTGAACGAGCTTGCGCTTGGATTTGTATTCCTTCTCCGCTTCAGTCAGTTCCTCCCTTTGCTTACCAGAGAGTTTCCCATCCTTTGCCTTGCCTTTTAGCTCCTTGACCTTCTCACTCTTGTTGATGATCGTCTCGATGATGTTGCTGCCAAGCGCGCGCCAGCCTTCAATGCGCTCGACGGCGGCCATCGCTTCAGGATTGTCCAGAATCCGACGCAGCGTTGCGTTGTCCACATTCACCAGCAGCGCAGATTCCCACTTGCGTGCCAGCAGTGTTGCGGAAGTTCCTGCCATGGCGATATCAAGAATGCTGCCAACATCGATCTGCGTCATGTTCGCGCCGTCATAGGCCAAGACAGGCAGAAACGAAACGAGATCCTTGACGGCGTTCTCCGGATTCGGTTCGCCTGGTGAGAGTCCAATTCCATATTCGGAAAGTTGTCGTAGTGCCCGCGTTGGCGCAAAGTCAAAGACAAAGCAGACGGGCTTAAGAACCGCTTCGTGGTTGGGATCATCACCCTCTGGATTCTTGATTGACCACGCCGACTGCACGCGAAACGCTGCTTGAAAGTAGGTCTCAGGTGACTTGAGATTTCGCAGCATTAAAATCGAGGACCACTGCGGCACAGTCACACCTGTTGTCAACTTGCCGCAGGAGAGGGTGATCGTTTTCGTTTCAAACCCGCTACCAATCTTTGCGCGAACAGGTGGCAGTGCCTCAAGCCCGATGCCCGCCTTCGCACCTGCGGCAACTATGATTTGGTAGTCGCGCCAGAATGTGTTGTGCTTTTCGGTCAGCAGATTCGACATCGCGTAACACGCCGCCACATTGGGCAGGAACCAGAACGCGTGCTGGAGATACGGCAGCAGGCGCACATCTGAATATGGAAACGGCGGTCGTGTTCCAGTCTTAAGACTCTCGACGGCTTGCGGCGCGTACGAACCTCGGATGATGTCTAGCCATTTCTGCACATCATTCTTGTGCTTGAACTGAGCCCGATCATCTGAACCCGAGGCGGTGAAAAACTCGTTCAGGTCAAACTCATCAAATTCCCCAGCGCTCGCTATCGCAAGAATTTCGTCTGGCATTTGATATGTGAGCAGGCGCATCTGTGGCAATGCTCCATAGGGATTCCATTTGTCGGGGTGCCGTGTGGCGAACTCCTCTTTGGCGCGTTGCTCGTCGGTGTAAGTCCAGTTGAAGACCTGCTCTTCGATGAACTCACCTGTCGCCAATGCGCGAAATGGAGTTCCAGACATGTAGAGATATGCCTTTGTCGTGATAGGAAGAAAATCGGCCTCTTTCTCTGAGAGTTCGCTGAGGTCCTCGTTCATCGCTGCTAAGTCGGCGGCGTATTTCAGCTCCTTCTTGGACTCCGCATCTTCCTCGCCCTCGAAAAGTTCTTTGGCTGTTTCACGCCATGCACCGAAGTGGTACTCATCGAACACCACTAAATCCCACTGCACTTTGTGAAGCCATTCATTCTTAGCTTTGATGTTCCCAACCTCGTCTCGACCCAGCAGATCTTGGAAGGAGCCGAAATAGACGAGCGGCTTCTTGGCGGGGATTTTCGTCGGGTCACTGTCAGAATTGTGGTATTGCCATCCGTCGAAGTCCGCATGCGACTCAAGATCCGTTTGCCACGCATCTTCCACAGCGGGCTTGAAGGTGACCACGAGCACGCGTTTGGCGCCGAGTTTCTTGGCAAGTTGATAGGCGGTGAAAGTCTTGCCGAAACGCATCTTCGCGTTCCAGAGAAAGCGCGGGACGGCGTGCATATCTTCCTTCCAGATGGAGTGGAAGTAGTCGTGGGTCTTCTCCACGGCTGCACGCTGCTCTGCGCGCATCGCAAATGTCCAGGAGTGTGTGCCGGCGAAACTTTGTCCAGTGCGCAGTTCGTTAAGGACGGTCTTCACATCCTTGAGCGTGCAGCGCATCCATTCCAATTCGGTGTTCTCGAAGCCCTTCTTGGCGAGGGCAGCGCGAACCTCGTGATCGGTGAAGGTCGTGCCACAGTCGCGCTCAGCGGACTCGTTCACCTCAATGGTGTAGTTCTTGATGTTGGCAGTCTTGAGTTGTTCGGCGACGCGCTGTTTCACATCGCGCGCGGTCTGCCCCACCTTGAGGAGTCCTGCGTGCGCCTTGTCGTCAATCGAGTAGGCGTAGATGCGCAACCGAGCTTCCGGCTTGGGCATGAGGATTTGTTCGATGGTGGGTTTAATCATCGGCTGTGTTCATCGGACGAATCATCTTCTCGATAAAGGCGATCTCCTCCTTGGTGAGTTTGTATTTCTTACAGAGGTCAGCGTCCGTCCACTTGCGATCCCACTTCTGTTGTGGAAGCCATGAATATGTCGCTCGCGGAAGGTCTTGCGTAATCTTCCGCAACGAGATGAGAAAACGCGCAAATCGAGTGCGGAGATATGAGCTGCAATTCACTGCCTCTGCTTCGGAAGAGAGCGGGCCAGCAACGACATAGGTCTGAGTGCAGACTGAGCCAGGTCCAGCAATCGTATCGGGGCCAAGGACATTCGCAGGGATTGCTCCACGCTCCCCGTATGCCTTCGGTAGAAACAGTTTCCAAACGGGAATGAGATGCCTGTTCTTTGTGACCCCCGAGCCTTTCATCCAGCCGACTACGCGCTTCTGGTTTACGGAGACATGCAACACTAGGGCACCTTTGAAGGACTTCTCTGAGAAGTCATCGAAGTTCGTGGCTAGGCCAAATGGCGTGTCGCCACTCACGAGGTCGATCATCGAAGGCCCGCCCAAGGACCGAACCTTGTTTAAGATGCTGACCGCACGCGTATCGCGCACAAAGATGTCGAACTCATCGAGTTTGCGAACGACCGCAGGCTGCTCTTCGTCTCCAAGCACAAGCGTGTATTTGCAGACGCCTTGATGATTCCCGTCCCACAAGAAGTAACCGACGCCGCCTTCGAAATCGACACCCGGAAATGCCGTTGACATCTTTGTGTAGTCAACGAGGTGACTGATGTGCTTGCCCGTAAGCATCGCCTTTCGGAACTCGTCCATACCACGGCCACCAGCCAGCCACCTTGACGGGATCACCATACTCAGGAAGCGTGGCTCCAGTTTCTTCGCTTGCTCAACAAAGAGGTGATAGATGGACGAGTCGCTTGAACCACCTGCACCGCCCTTCATTTGATACGGTGGATTTCCAATGATGACGTCGAATTGCATATTGCCTCCAAATAGCTCGGTCAGCCGAGCCTTGATGTTGTCTGTGTGAATGAACGCATAGGCGTGGTTCTCAAGTTCGACCTCACGGTCCAAAATCGCCTTTGGTGCGCCACAGAACTCACACTTGGTGTCATTCCAAGTGTGCTCCATACGCTTGAACCAGATGTTCCCATCATCACTGGCAAAGGATTTTGCGATGGAGTGCTTACCCTTGGCGTACTTCGAGCAATACACACTCCGCCGCGCCAGCAGGCTTGTAAGTTGCGTGATGGCGATTCCGAACACCTGCTTCGTCAGGATGTGATTCACGCGCTGCTCCAGTTCTGGAATCTCTTGCTCCAACCCCTTGGTGAGGCGGCTGGTGATCTCGCGCAGAAACACGCCAGATTTCGTGCAGGGGTCCAGGAACTTCACCGTCTTGTCCGCCCAGATGTTTGCGCCGCCGTTCTTGGCGGCCCACGCTTCGGTGAGCGTGTCCAGCATCTTGTTCGCGAACTCGGGTGGTGTGAACACCTCGTCGTTGGAAAGATTCGCGATGCATGTCAAGACATCGGGGTTGCGACCTCTCAGCGAAAATCTGGCCTGTTCAGTCATGCGCCGCTCCTTTCTCCGCCGTCGGCCAAGCCGCCAGCTCGCTGACCGTCATGGGCGGATATGTCTTCGTCGGCGTGAAAATCTGGTGTTTGCCAAGTTCA
>Ga0209702_10000348_pt1 | contig 94849 bp, 64 predicted proteins | sample FRY01_FD_187210 | JGI IMG/M metagenome (GOLD analysis project Ga0209702, IMG submission 187210) | Freshwater microbial communities from Lake Fryxell liftoff mats and glacier meltwater in Antarctica - FRY-01 (SPAdes) (version 2) | ecosystem: Environmental > Aquatic > Freshwater > Ice > Glacier... | reverse complement strand
TGTCGCTGTAGCTGGGGTCGATGACCCCGGATCTGGTGCGAATCAGCGTGCGACAAGTGTCGCTGTAGCTGGGGTCGATGACCCCGGATCTGGTGCGAATCAGCGTGCGACAAGTGTCGCTGTAGCTGGGGTCGATGACCCCGGATCTGGTGCGAATCAGCGTGCGACAAGTGTCGCTGTAGCTGGGGTCGATGACCCCGGATCTGGTGCGAATCAGCGTGCGACAACTGTCGCTGTAGCTGGGGTCGATGACCCCGGATCTGGTGCGAATCAGCGCGCGACAACTGTCGCTGTAGCTGGGGTCGATGACCCCGGATCTGGTGCGAATCAGCGTGCGACAAGTGTCGCTGTAGCTGGGGTCGATGACCCCGGATCTGGTGCGAATCAGCGTGCGACAAGTGTCGCTGTAGGTGGGGTCGATGACCCCGGATCTGGTGCGAATCAGCGTGCGACAACTGTCGCTGTAGCTGGGGTCGATGACCCCGGATCTGGTGCGAATCAGCGTGCGACAAGTGTCGCTGTAGGTGGGGTCGATGACCCCGGATCTGGTGCGAATCAGCGTGCGACAAGTGTCGCTGTAGCTGGGGTCGATGACCCCGGATCTGGTGCGAATCAGCGTGCGACAAGTGTCGCTGTAGCTGGGGTCGATGACCCCGGATCTGGTGCGAATCAGCGCGCGACAAGTGTCGCTGTAGCTGGGGTCGATGACCCCGGATCTGGTGCGAATCAGCGTGCGACAACTGTCGCTGTAGCTGGGGTCGATGACCCCGGATCTGGTGCGAATCAGCGTGCGACAACCGACGAGGCCATGGCCGACGAACCGGGGTCACCGACCCCAGCTACAGAAGCCATGGCCGGTGGCTGGACTGTGGCGCTGGGCGGGGGGCGCTTCGGAAAGTCGAGCTACTTGGTGCGCCCTTCGCCGAAGTATTTTTCGCTGCGATAGCGCAGCCAGACGCGGAGGACTTGCGGGACTTGGTCCTTTTCCGCGGCGCTCAATTTTTCGTATTGGACCAGGGCTTTTTCGCGTTCGCCGCGGCAGGCACGGTTGTTGTGGGCGTCCCAATGGCTGCGGGCCAGCCGGATCAGCCGGCAGACTTCCTTGACGAGGGCCGGGCCGGCGAGGGGCGTCGCTTTGGATTTTTTGTTGGCGGCCACGGTGGGGTGGGGGTCTGGAGGACCGCCTCACCATGCGCAGCGGCGGCGGCGGGACAATGCCTTCCGCGCCCGTGATGATTCCGGAGGCCCGCACGACCTACAGAAACGGACGATGGCGGAATAAGGGTGCGCGGCCCTGTCGGCTGGACGAAGGAAGGTTCGACTCCATGCATGGAGAGCCTGTATGATGTTCCGACCCGCCTCCTTCATCGCCTTGACGGCCCTGATATTCCAGACCGCGCAGGCACGGGAGGAGGACCTGTTCGAGACCCGCATCCGCCCGGTGCTGCATGAGCACTGCCTGCAATGCCACGGTCCGGAAAAGCAGAAAGCCGGGCTGCGGGTCGATTCCCGCGAGGCGCTGCTCCAGGGCGGCGAGTCCGGACCGGCGATCGTGCCCGGGCAGCCGGACGACAGTTTGCTGCTGAAGGCGATGCGGCAGGTGGATCAGGACCTGCGCATGCCGCCGCCCAAAGCCGGTCCGAAACTGGCCGGGGCCGTGGTGGCCGACTTCGCGGCCTGGGTCGCGTCGGGGGCCGAGTGGCCGCCCGGCGAAACTCCGGTGGCCGCCACGGTCAAAGACACGTTCGACCTCGAAGCGCGCAAACAGCGCCTGCCGTGGATCTGGCAGCCGCCCCGGCCGCAGTCACCGCCCGCGGCCGCCGGCGGTGCCGCCGCCAGCGAGGTGGACCGCTTCATCCTGGCGGCGCTGCAGGCCGGGGGCCTGACGCCGGCGCCTCCCGCGGAAGATCACGCCTGGCTGCGGCGGGTCAGTTTTGCGCTCACCGGCCTGCCGCCGCGGCGCGAGGAACTGCAGGCGTTTTTGGCGGACGCCTCCTCGGGGCGGCGGGAGCGCGTGGTCGACTCGCTGCTCGCCTCCCCGCATTTTGGCGAACGCTGGGCGCGGCACTGGATGGACCTGGTGCGCTACGCCGAATCGCGCGGTCACGAGGGCGATTACCTGATTGCGAACGCCTGGAGGTATCGCGACTATCTCATCCGCGCCTTCAACGCCGACGTCCCCTACGACCGCTTTGTCGCGGAGCACATCGCCGGGGACCTGCTGCCGCCGCGGCTCGACCCGGCCACCGGCGCGAATGAATCGGTGCTGGCCACCGGCTGGGCGTTTCTCGGCGAGGAAAACCACAGCCCGGTCGACATTCGGCTCGATGAATGCGAGCGGGCCGACAACAAGGTGGACGTGCTGTCGAAGACGTTCCTGGCCCTGACCGTGGCCTGCGCGCGGTGCCACGATCACAAGTTCGATGCCATCACCCAGAAGGATTATTATGCGCTGGCCGGGTTTGTCGTGAGTTCGCCGTTCCGGCAGGTTCGCTACGAGACGATGGAGGCGGAGGCCCGCGCCGCGCGGCAGCTGGCCGAGCTGCGCACCCGGGAGGCGGGAAAAATCACCGCTGCGTTCGCCGCGGCGGTTCGTCCCGGGGTGGCCGCGGTGGCGTCGTCCCTCGCCGCCGCCCGGCGCGTCCTGCTCGGTGAGCCGTTGGCCGCCGTGGCCGCCGCCACCGGCCTGGACGCCGCCCGCCTCCGCGAGTGGGTCGATCAGCTCACGGCCGCCGCCACCCAGCCGGCCCATCCGCTGCATCTTCTCCGCGGGTTGGCCGCGGAACCCGGCGCTGATGAACCCGGGGGCCTGGCCGGCGCGCTCGCGCGGCGTCCGGCCGCTCCCAACTCCCTGCCCCCGGGTGCCGCCGTCCTCGCCGACTTCACCCAGGCCGGCCGCACGCCGTGGAAGGCCGACGGCCCGGCCTTCGGCACCCGCCCACTGGCCGCCGGCGAAATCATCTTCGGCACGCCCGAACGGCCGATCGCCCGCATCCTCACCGCCGGGGCGGCCACCCGCGATCCATTCTGGAACCGGCTCGCCCTCACGCCCGGCACCGAAATGGACTCGGGCTCGCTCGCGGCCGCCGCGCGAGCCGGCCGCACCCTGCGCACCCCAACCGTCACCCCGGCCTCAGGACGTCTGCATTACCTGCTCCGGGGTCGCGCCCAGGTTTACGCAGCCGTGGACTCGCACATCATGATCACCGGCCCGCTCCACGGGGGACTCATCGCCAGCTTCGACACCGGCGGCCAGACGGCCTGGGTCACCCACGACCTCAGCGCCTACGCCGGCCACCGCCTGCACCTCGAATTTGCCCCGCAGGACGAGGCCGGGCTGGAAGTCCTGATGGCCGTCGATTCACCCGAAACCCCGGCCTGGCTGCCGGTGGCACCGTCACCGCCCTGGGAACCCGCCGCCGCCTCTTGGGCGGAACTGGCCCGCGGCCTGCAAGCCGGCTGCGCCGCCGCCGTGGACGCCCTGGCAACCGGCCAGCCGGCCCTGCCTCCGCACCTCGCCGTGCTCGCCGACTGGCTGGTGCAGCACCCCGGTCTGACCGGCACCGCGCCCGCCGCCATCACCGCCGCCGCCGCCGACTGCTTCCGCCAGCGCGATGAAATCGCCGCCGGCATCCGCTGGGACTCGCCCACCGCGGTGGCCTGGGCGGATGGTACGGGCGTCGATGAACACGTCCTGATCCGCGGCAAGCCCACCCGCCCCGGCCCCACCGCCCCGCGCGGACTGCCCGAAGCCTTTGGCCTGCCCTCCATCACCCCCGTGGCCTCGAGTGGCCGCGCCGAACTGGCCGCTCAGCTCGCCGACCCGGCCAACCCGCTGACCGCCCGCGTCATGGTCAACCGCGTCTGGCATCACCTCTTCGGCCGGGGCATCGTGCCGACGGTCGACAACTTCGGCTTCCTCGGCGAACGCCCGTCGCATCCGGAATTGCTCGACCACCTCGCGTGGCAGTTTGTCCAGGAGGACGCTTGGTCGCTCAAGCGGCTCATCCGCCGGCTCGTCCTGACCAGCACCTACGCGCAGTCCAGCCGCAGCGGGGATGTCCGGGCCGGGGCGGCCGATCCCTCCAACCTGCTGCTCCACCGCATGCCGATCCGCCGCCTTGAGGGCGAAGCGATCCGCGACGCGCTGCTGGCCGTTTCCGGACGGCTCGATCCCGCGCTCGGCGGGCCGCCCATCCCCGTGCACCTCACCGAATTCATCGTCGGCCGCGGACGGCCCGACGCCAGCGGTCCGCTCGACGGAGCCGGCCGCCGCAGCCTGTACCTCGCCGCCCGGCGCAATTTCCTGCCCACCATGATGCTGGCTTTCGATCTGCCCACTCCATTCAGCACCGTCGGCCGCCGCAATGTCACCAACGTGCCGGCTCAGTCGCTGGTGATGATGAACGACCCGCTGGTCGCCGGACAGGCCGCGGAATGGGCCGGACGGCTGCTCCGCGAACGGCCCGACGCCGGCCCGGAAGACCGCCTCGCCTGGCTCTTCGAAACCGCCCTGAGCCGCCCGCCCACGACTGACGAAACCACCGCCGCTCTCGAATCGCTGGCCGAACTCCGTGGGTTGCGGCCCGCCGAGCCGGAGGCCGTCCTGTGGTCGGAGTTGTGCCACGCGCTGGTGAGCACGAACGATTTTATCTATCTGAAATGACCATGCATCGTCTTCCGTTCCCCCGCCTGTCCCGCAGAGCCCTGCTGAACCGTGCCGCCAACGGCTTCGGCGCCATGGCGCTCTCAGCCCTGTTGGGGGATGAGGCGCGGGCGGCGGCCGGCGGCCGGGCCGCGCTGTCGAGGCCCCCGCATTTCTCCCCCAAGGCCCGCAGCGTGATCTTTCTCTTCATGGAGGGGGCGGTCTCGCAGGTCGACAGCTTTGATTACAAGCCGATGCTGGAGAAGCACCACGGCCAGGATCCGCGCCAGGCGATCGGGAAGCTGGAGAAGACGCAGTTCGAGAATGTGGGCACGGTGATGAAGTCGCCGTGGGCGTTCAAGCAGCGGGGCCAGAGCGGCCTGTGGATCAGCGACCTGTTTCCCCACATCGCGAAAAAGGCGGACGACCTCTGTGTCATCAACTCGATGACGTCAATCTTCCCGGAGCATACCAGCGCGAATTATTTTCTGCACAGCGGGCTGGGCCTGCAGGGGCGGCCGAGCATGGGTGCCTGGGTCTCGTACGGGCTCGGCAGCTTCAACGACAACCTGCCGGGATTCGTCGTGCTCAACGGCGGGCAGATCCCGTCGGGCGGGCTGGATTGTTTTGGCAGCGGCTTCCTGCCCGCCAGCTTCCAGGGGTCGCTGCTCAACGCGAACGGCACCCCGCTGGCCAACATCGTGCCGGGCGAACAGGCACCCGCGCAGCAGCTGGCCAAACGCCGACTCGCGGAGCGGCTCAACCGGCTCAGCCTCGCCGCCTCCGGCGGCAGCGACGCCCTCGAAAGCGCGATTACCAATGCCGAACTGGCCGCGCGCATGCAGACGACCATCCCCGATCTCCTCGATCTGGCCGGCGAATCCGCGGCGACCCGCCGCCTCTACGGCCTGGAGGCGGTCGACCCGCACACCCAGACCTACGGCCGTCAGTGCCTGATCGCCCGCCGCATGGTCGAGCGCGGCGTGCGCTTCATCGAGCTGACCATCCCGATGGTCGACGGTTACGCGCGCTGGGACGCCCACGGCAACATCGCCAAAAACCATGGTGACAACGCGCGCGCCGTGGACCAGCCGATCGCCGGGCTGCTCGCGGACCTGAAGCAGCGCGGCCTGCTGGAGTCCACGCTGGTCCTGTGCGCCGGCGAGTTCGGCCGCACGCCGTTTTCGCAGGGATCCGACGGGCGCGATCACAATGAATACGGATTCAGCGTCTGGCTGGCCGGCGGCGGCGTGCGTGCCGGCATGGCGTTCGGGGCCACCGACGAGTGGGGGTATCGCGCCACCGAAAACCCGCTCGAGATGCACGACCTGCATGCGACCATGCTGCACCTGCTTGGCATGGATCACGAGAAGTTGACCTACCGTTTCGGCGGCCGTGACATCCGCCTGACCGACGTCAAAGGGCACGTTGTGGCGGAGATTCTGGCCTGACGCGGCCGGGGCGCGATGAGGCTTGGCAGCAGGCTCGCGGCGGACGGTTTCCGCGTCTGCACGCCCGGTGGTCGCGCCTCCCGGGAGTGCGGGGGAATTACGTCAGGATGCCCTTGATGACGGAGCCGTGGACGTCGGTCAGGCGGAAGTCGCGTCCTTGGAACCGGTAGGTCAGTCGTTCGTGATCGAGCCCCAGGAGGTGCAGGATGGTGGCCTGGAGGTCGTGGACGTGGACCTTGTCGGTGGCCACGCTGAACCCAAGTTCGTCGGTTTCGCCGTGGCTGAAGCCTTTTTTCACGCCGCCGCCGGCCAGGAAAATCGAATACGCATCGGGGAAATGGTCGCGGCCGAGGGTGTCGCTGCCGCTGGTGCGGCCTTCGCGGAACGGGGTGCGGCCGAATTCGCCGCCCCACACGATGAGGGTGTCGTCCAGCAGGCCGCGCTGGCGCAGGTCGCGGATGAGGGCGGCCACCGGCTTGTCGGTCCGGCGCATCTTGTCGGTCAGGCCGCCGCGAATGTCCTCGCTGGGGCCGGTGCCATGGAAATCCCAGCCCCAGTCGAACAGGTGGACGAAGCGCACCCCCTGCTCGAGCAGACGGCGTCCGAGCAGGCAGTTGTTGGCGAAGCTCGCCTCGCCCGGCACGGCACCGTAGGCCTCCAGGGTTTTGGGTGACTCGTGGGTGATGTCCATGACCTCGGGCACGCTCGCCTGCATGCGGAAGGCGAGTTCGTACTGGGCGATGCGGGTCGCCGTTTCCGGATGTCCGAGGGACTCTGCCTGCTCCTGGTTCAGGTCGCGCAGGGCGTCGAGCGTCTTGCGGCGGAGTGAGCGGTCCATGCCGGGAGGATCGCTCACGTAGAGGACTGGATCGCCCTTGGACCGGCACTGGACGCCTTGGAACACCGATGGAATGAAGCCGGTGCCCCAGCAGCTCTGGCCGCCGCTTGGCTGCACGCCGCTGCTGATCAAAACCACGAATCCCGGCAGGTTGTCGTTCTCCGACCCCAGCCCGTACGTCACCCACGAGCCCATCGACGGCCGCCCCTGCCGCGCGGAGCCGGTGAAGAGCAGCAACTCGGCCGGCGCATGGTTGAACTGCTCGGTGAACATCGACTTGATCACACACATCTCCCCGGCCACCGACTGGAAATGGGGCACGGCGTCGGACATCCAGATGCCGCCGTCGCCGTGGCGGGTGAAGGTGCGGGGCGTGCCCATGAGCTTGGGCACGCCGCTGGTGAAGGCGAAGGTCTTGCCTTTCACAAAGGCGTCGGGCGCGTCCTGGCCGTTCCGTTTCACCAGCTCCGGCTTGTAATCGAAGATGTCGAGATGCGGCGGGCCTCCGGACATGTGCAGGTAGATGACCCGTTTGACCTTCGCCGGGACGGGGGAGGGGCGGGCGGCAAAGGGATTGAGGCCGGCGATGGCACCGGACGCCTGGCGGCCGAGCAGGGCCTCGAGGGCGATGGCACCCAGGCTGAACTGCCCGGCACCGCGCAGGAAATGGCGGCGGGTCTGGCCTTGGAGCTGGTCAATTCGTGGAGTCATGAGGGTGGGCGGATCAGCGTTTCAGCAGGGTTTCGTCCAGGTTGAGGAGCACGCTGGCGACGGTGGTCCAGGCGGCGAGTTCGGCGGGGTCGGCTCCCGGCGGCACCGGTCCGATCGGATTGGCGGCCATCTCCGCGGCCTTGGCGGGTTCCTGGCGGTAAAAGGCCAGCGCCTCCTCGCGCAGGGCCAGGAGCCGACGGGCTTCCCAGTCGGAGGGGGCCCGCGACAGCACGAGCCGGCAGGCCTCGCCGATGGCCTGCTCCGGCGCGTGCGCGTGGGCCGCGACTCGGCGCGCCAAGGCCTGGGCCGCCTCGATGAAGACCGGGTCGTTCATGGTCACCAGTGCTTGCAGCGGGGTGTTGCTCTGGCTGCGGCGCAGGGTGCAGACTTCGCGGTTGGGCGCGTCGAACGTGCTCATCGATGGATACGGACTGGTCCGCCGCCATTCGGTGTAGAGCCCGCGGCGCAGGCGGTCCTCGCCCGCGCTGGGCTGCCAGTCGAGACCGCCGCCAAAGGCCGCCGCCAGGCCGAGGGAGGGACGGACCGGGCGGACGGAGGGGCCAAACATCTTGGACGAGAGCAGGCCGCTGACCGCCAGCGCCTGGTCGCGCACCATTTCCGCGCTGAGCCGGACCCGCGGGCCGCGCGCGAGCAGGCGGTTCTCCGGATCGCGCTCGGCCGCGCCGGGCTCGAACCTGGAGGACTGGCGATAGGTGCCCGAGGTGACGACCAGCCGCAGAAACGCCTTCAGGTCCCATTTCTGCCGCACTAGTTCGGTGGCCAGCCAGTCAAGCAGTTCCGGGTGCGACGGCAGCTCGCCCTGGGCTCCGAATTCCTCGCTGGTCCGGACCAGGCCCAGGCCAAAAACGGCCTCCCAGTACCGGTTGGCGATGACCCTGGCGGTGAGTGGGTTGTGGTCATCGACGAGCCAGCGGGCCAGGGTCAGCCGGTTTTTCGGCGCTCCGTCCGGCAGCGGGTGCCAGGCGGCCGGGACTCCTTCGCCGACCTCGTCTCCGGGAGCCTGATAGTTGCCGCGCAGCTGGATGTGGGTGGTGCGCCGCTGGTCCTCGGGCCGTTCGCGCAAGACGGGCACGGTGACCGGCGGCATGGCGTCGAGCTGCGCCCGCAGCTCGGTGCGCGCCCGGCGGTCGGCCTCGAGTTCCGGCGCGATCTGGTCCATGTAAAAGTCGATGATCTGCGCCCGCGCTTCCGCCCCGCGCTGGCCGGCCGGCTGCGCCAGGACCGCGGCCAGGCCGGTCGGGATCTGCAGCAGTTGGCTGACCGCGGGGTCGCTGGTGGCGCTGAGGCGGAACCGCCCGAGCGTGTGGTTCGCAAATGGCGACTGCTGCTCGATGGTGATGACCAGGGTGGCCCCGGGCGGCACGGCCACCGGCTCGGCCAGCAGCAGGGTGAGTGTGTGCGCCACCCCGGGGGATCCGCCGATGGCCCAGCCTTTTTGCGCCCCGCGGGCCTGGTTCTTTTTCCGCTGCTGCGCCGCGGCCGTCGGCGTGTCGCTGACCACGGTGTCCTCCTCAAAATCCGGCTGGGCGTAGTCGGCCACCGCATCGGCCAGGCGGAGGTCGCGGCGGCCATCCAGGCTGAAGCCGGTTTCGCGCGTGGCCGGATTTTCCGCTTTTTCCCAGACCGGCCGGCGGTTGCCATCGAGGGCGATCAGCCTGAACCCCTGCAGACGCTCGGCGGCTTCCAGGCGATTCCAGACGACGATCCGGTCGAGCGGCCGCTCGGTCTGCAAGTCCACCTCCCACCATGGGTCATCGGTGTTGTCGCCCGTATGGGCGACCGATCCTTTTTCGTATTCTCCCGCCGTGTTGCCGTCGTTGGCGCGTGCCGCTCCGGCGTCGGCGTAGGTCGATTTCTGGGTGGCGGCACCTTGCGGAGCGACGTTGACCCCCCCGCTGATGACCTCCACTTCCGCCAACTGGAGCAGCCGCCCCGGGCCCGGCAGCTCGACGCGCACATACCGCGCCACCGGCCCTTGCGCGCCCTCCGGCGGCTGCACGGCCGCCCGGACCCGGGTGACGACGAAATTTCCGCCCGCCTGTCCCGGCCCCCCGGCGGGCAGCGAGGCATGAGGCAGCGCCTCCAGGCGCAGCGCGGTCAGCGTCCGCTCCGCGGCCACCGGCACTTCCAGCTCATGCGTGTCGGTGGCCGCGGTGCCGGCGACGGCGACGGTGCCGTCGGCCTGCACCTCCATGGCCAGTCCGGCCTGCGAGTGCGCGGCCGATGGCCCGAGCGTCTGCCAGGCGGGCGCAATCGGAAACCCGGACGCCCACTGATCCGCCGCCGCCGTCAGCGCGGGCGCGGGATTTTTGAACCGGGCCTCCACGGCCGCGAGGTCTGCCTCGGCCTTCTGGCGCTGGACTTTTTGCTCGTCGGTGAAAAAACTCAGCAGCGGTGCCTCGTCGCGCAGGTCGGCATCGGCGGTGTTGTTGAAGAAGGCGAAGAGCTGGAAATATTCGGCGTGGGTGATCGGGTCGTATTTGTGGGTGTGGCACTGCGCGCACGCCATCGAGGTGCCCATCCAGGTGGCCAGGGTGGTGTTGACCCGGTCGACGACGGCCGCGTTGCGAAATTCCTCGTCGTTGGTGCCGCCTTCACTGTTGGTCATTGTGTTCCGGTGGAACGCGGTCGCGATGAGCTGCTCCTCGGTGGGCTGCGGGAGCAGATCGCCGGCCAGCTGCTCGATCGTAAACTGATCGAACGGCTTGTTCGCGTTGAACGACCGGATGACGTAATCGCGGAACGCCCAGATGGTTCGCGACGGATCGTCCGCATAGCCCGCCGAATCCGCGTACCGGGCCAGGTCCAGCCACTGCCGGGCCCAATGCTCCCCATACGCCGGTGACGCCAGCTGGCGGTCGACTAGGCGCTCGTACGCTCTGGGAGCGTCATCGGCGACAAATGCGGCCACCTCCCCGGGGGAGGGCGGCAGCCCGGTCAGATCCAGGGCGACGCGCCTCGCCAGCGTCTCCCGGTCGGCCTCCGGCTGGGGAGCCAGCCCTTCTCGGTCCAGCCGGTCCAGGACAAAGGCGTCGATCGGATGCACCGCGGTCCGCGGCGGCTCGAGCCGCACGGGTTGTTCGTACGACCAGTGCCGGGCGTAGGCACCGCCTTCGGTGATCCACCTGGAAAGCAGATCAATTTCCGCGCGGGTCAGTTTTTTGCCGGACTTCGGCGGCGGCATGGAGTCGTCGGCCTCCGCGGTGGTGACCCGCGCCATCAGGTCGCTGAGCTCCGGATGTCCTGGCACCACCGACGCTTTGCCTCCCCCGAGCGCCATGCGTGCTCCTTCCTCGGTGTCGAGCCGCAGGCCGCCGCTGCCGTCCGGTCCACCCTTGCGTTCGGCCTCGTCCGGGCCGTGACACATGAAGCAGTTGTTCGAAAGAATCGGGCGGATCTCCCGGCCAAAAGAAACCGGGGTTTCCGTCGCGGTCGCCGCCGAACCTCCCGCCAGCAGCAGCGCGCACCCGGCGGCCATCAGCAACCCGCGGGGCTGGCCCGGGACGGCAGGTCCCCGCGTGGCACCGGTGAAATAAGGTCCAGGCTGCTTGGAGGCGGAGGCGGGTGTGGTCATGAGAGCGTCAAATCGTGGGAAGGAGCGTACTCGGGAGGAGCTCAGGGGCCAGGGAACTTTCCCCGGCGAAGGACTCCAACTCATTATCATACTCTCCGGGCCGGCCTTCCCGCCAGCCTTAATGACGAGCCGGAATCCCCCCGATGGCCCGCGCGGCCACGGGGTCCGGGCGGCGGGCCGGCAGGGGGACGACGGAAGCATGGGAACGCTCCGCCGGCCGGCGTTTCCTTCCCCGCCTTCGCGAGAATACGGGCGGCGGCGGTCTGCCCGGCGTCTTCAGGGGGTCTTCAGGCTACCGCCCAGCTGGCGGAGCGAGGCGACGAATTCCCGCAGGGCGGGGGTGATGGTGCGGCCGCGGCGGATGACGGTGCCCATCGGGCGCCACATTTCGGCGTCGGTGAGGGTGAGGGCGCGGAGCTGGCCGGAGGCGACCTCCTCGACCACGCTGTTGCTGGGCACGAGGGCCACGCCGGACTCGACTTCGACGGCGCGTTTCACGGTCTCGATGTTGTCCAGTTCCATGGCCTGCTCGACCTCCACTTCGTGTTCGCGGAGCAGTTGGTCCACGGCCTTGCGGGTCGGCAGGTCGGGCTCAAAGGAGATGAAGGACTGGCCCTGGAGGTCCTTGACGCGGAGGCCCCCCTTGCGGGCCAGCGGGTGGCCGGGCGCCGAAATGAGAACCATGCGGTCCTGGGCAAAAACGTCCACGACCAGCCCCCTCCGGGGACGCGGGTAGGCGACCACGCCCAGATCCGCGTGGTCGTTCAGAACCTCGTCGTACACCGTGTGGTTGCGCCGGTAACTGACGGTGAGATCGACTTGCGGGAAGCTGGCCCGGTAATTTTTGAGCAGGGGAGGCAGCTCGTGCAGGCCCAGGCTGTAGACGGTGGCGACCCGGAGCGGGCCGCCGACCTCGTTGCGCACGGCGTGCAGCTCGGCGTCGATGTTCCGGTAGATCTCAAGCATGCGGACGGCCGCCTCGTGGAAGACGGTGCCCTCGGGGGTGATCGAAAAATTCTTCTTCCCGCGCTCGAAAAAAACGACTCCAAACCGCTGCTCCAGTGTTTTAATCTGTTGGCTGACAGCGCTCTGGGTGATTTCATTGCGGTCGGCGGCCAAGGAAAAACTGCCGGTCTCGACCAGATCGCAGAAGACTTTCAGATTGAGAACGTGCATGGGCTGTGGTGAGGAGTGCTGCAGAGTGCGGGCTGCGGGTTCCCCTGCATTAGGAAAATTTCTTATTATGGGGTGGCCGCGCTTCGGCCCCCGCGCTCCAGCCATCATTTTGCCATGTCCAGTCCCACGGAAAACCTTCTGAACGTCCGCGAGCGCATCGCGGCGGCGGCGCAGCGGTCCGGTCGCCCGCCGGAAGCGGTCGAATTGATCGCCGTTTCCAAGACGCACCCGGTCGAGGTCATCCGCGAGGTGGCCCGCGCCCCGCACCACCTGTTTGGCGAAAGCCGGGTCCAGGAAGTGCTTGCCAAGGCCCCCGCACTGCCGTCGTCGCTGCGCTGGCACTTCATCGGCCATCTCCAGAAGAACAAAATCCGCCGGCTCATTCCGTGGGTGGAGGCCATCCACAGCGTGGACAGCCTCGCGCTGGCGCAGGACCTCGACCGTGTGGCCGCCGAGGAGGGCCGGCGCCCGGACGTGTATCTTCAGGTGAACGTCGCCGGGGACGCGGCCAAATTCGGATTCACGCCCGAGACCGTCCGCCGTGACCTGGAGGCGCTGCTGGCGCTGTCGCGGGTGAACGTGCTCGGGCTGATGACCATCCCCGCGCTGGTGGACGATCCGGCGAAAAACCGTCCGGCCTTTGCCTCCCTGCGCCGCCTGCGCGACGACTTGGAGAAGGCCGCGGGCGTGCCCCTGCCCGGGCTGAGCATGGGCATGAGCGACGATTATGAAATCGCCATCGAAGAAGGTGCCACCATCGTCCGGGTGGGCAGCGGTATTTTCGGCCGCCGCGGCCGGGTCATCCACGCGGTCGCGGATTGAGGCCGCGGACTAAAAAAGGATAAAATCTGGTGCTCGGAGCGGGACTCGAACCCGCACGGAGTTATCCACACGCCCCTCAAACGTGCGCGTCTACCAATTCCGCCACCCGAGCAAAAAGATTTTATTGGGAGGATTGTCAGCAATCCGGAGGGAGGGAGAGCTACGCGCAGGCTGGGCCGCCTGCAAGCGATTCTTTTGACCATTGGTCATTCCGGGTGCCGGGTGCGGGCCGCGCGGCGTGGCGCAATTTGGCGTGGCAATTGGGGCGCGGCCGGATTGGGTGGGGGGATATGAAACCCGCCGTCATCCGTCCCTGTCTGCTTGCGGCCCTGCCCGCGTTGTTGCTGTTTCCGGCCCCCGCGCCGGCCGCGCCCGACCAGCTCACCCTCGACACCCGGAATTTCCCCAGCCTGGGGGTGGTGCATCGTTTGGACCCGCGGCTTGACGCGCTGCTCGATCCCGCGGCCCGCATCGAGGTGATTGCCTCCGGCTTCGACTGGTGCGAGGGGCCGGTGTGGGTGCCCGAGGCGGCGGATGAGAAGAACGGCGGGCATCTTCTTTTTTCGGAAATTCCGTCCAACAGTGTGCGCCGGTGGGACGAGGGCAAGGGGGTGACCCTGTTCCTTCGCGCCTCCGGGTACACCGGGCCGGGCGAGTACAGCCGCGAGCCGGGCTCGAACGGACTGGCGCTCGATCCCGCCGGCCGCCTCGTTTCTTGCGAGCATGGGGACCGGCGGTTGTCCGTGCTCACGCCGGGCGGCGGCAAACGCACGCTGGCCGACGCCTTCGACGGGAAGCGATTCAACAGCCCGAACGACCTGACTGTCGCCCGCAACGGGGACGTCTATTTCACCGACCCGCCGTACGGCCTGCCCAAAGGGCCTGAGGATGCCTCGCGGGAGACGGATTTCTGCGGCGTCTATCGCTACGCGGCCCAGTCCCGGGCCGTCACGCTGGTCAGCAAGCAGATGACCCGTCCCAATGGCCTCGCGCTTTCGCCCGACGAGCGGACGCTGTATGTGGCGCAGAGCGACGGCGCGGCGACCCTGTGGATGTCGTTTCCGGTCGCTCCCGATGGATCGACCGGCGAGGGCCGGCTTTTCAAGGATGTGACTGCGATGGGCCGGGAAATGGGCGGAAGCTGCGATGGGATGAAAGTGGACGCCCTCGGCAACCTCTGGGCCACCGGTCCCGGCGGCGTGCACATCATGGCTCCGGACGGCACCCTGCTCGGCCGCATCGAGACCGGCCAGTTCACCAGCAACGTCGCCTTCGGCGGCCGTGACGGGTCCACGCTTTTTATGACTGCCGACATGTACGTCTGCCGCATCGCCACCAAGGTGACGGGCAAAAAATAGCGGGGGCGGGCGCGCTGTTCGAGGCGCGGCGCGAGGTGACGCGGCCGGAATTCCGGGCCTTCGTCGAGCGCCCGCTGGCTTGGCGTTCGCGGTGGAGGTGGCCGGCCGGCAATGGATGCTGGTTTTCGAGCCGACCACCGCCTTCCGGGGGAGTGTTCGGCTGGTGAACCTTGGCCTGCCCATTTAAAGTCGTTCACTTTTTTGTCCCGCACCGTGCGCCCGGCATCGGGGAAGCGACGGATTGATTGAGAGCCGGCCCTCCGCTAGGCTGGCCACATCATGAAAAAGTTTGCAGACGTGGAGTTTGATTTCGCCGTCCTCGGTGGCGGCAGCGCGGGGTATGCGGCCGCGCGCACGGCGGCGGCGCTGGGGCTGCGCACGGTGGTCATCGACGGCGCGGAGGAGCTGGGCGGGCTGTGCATCCTGCGCGGCTGCATGCCGAGCAAGACGCTGATCGAATCGGCCAACCGCGCGCTCAGCGTGCGTCGCGGCGCCGAATTCGGGCTGACGGCGACGCTCACGGGAGTGGACCCGGCGGCCATCCGCGCCCGCAAGCGGGCGCTGATCGCGGAGTTCGCCGGCTACCGGCAGGAGCAGCTGGCGGACGGGCGGTTTGAGCTGATCCGCGGGACGGCGCGGTTCCTGGATCCGCGCCGGGTGGCGGTGGCACCGCGGGGCGGCGGGGCCGCGCGCGAGGTTGCCTTCAGGACCTGCCTTATCGCCACCGGCTCGGTCGTCTCCGTGCCTCCAGTGCCAGGCCTGGCGGAAGCCGGCTTCTGGACGAGCGACACGGTGCTCGATGCCGCCGAGGTGCCGGCCACCTTCGTCGTGCTCGGCGGCGGGGCCGTCGCCCTGGAAATGGCGCATTATCTCGATGGCATCGGGCGCGGGGTGACCGTCATCCAGCGCAGTCCGCACCTGCTCACCGGCATGGACCACGACGTGGGCGACGCCGTCGGCGGAGCGTTCGTGCATCGGGGCCTGACCGTCCACTGCGGCACCCAGCTGCTGCGGGTGGAACGGGTGCCCGGGGGCGGCAAGCGCGTCGTTTTCGAGCAGGCCGGCGTGGAGCGGGCCGCCGAGGCGGCGGAGCTTCTCGTCGCGCTCGGCCGGCGGCCGGCGACGGCATCGCTGGGGTTGGAGGCGGCCCAGATTGAGGCGGAAAACGGACCGGTCATGGCCCTGCCCACCCAGCAGACGAGCCAGCCGCACATCTTTGCCGCCGGCGACGTGTGCGGTCCGGTCGAGGTGGTCCACGTGGCCATCCAGCAGGGCGAGCTGGCCGCGCGCAATGCGGCGGCCTGGCTGCGCGGGGAGAAGGCGACGGAAAAAATGGACTATCGGCTCGCTCTCTTCGGCGTGTTCACCCATCCGCAGGCCGCGCAGGCCGGCCTGACCGAGCTGGACGCCGCCCGGGACGGACGGGCGGTGATCGTCGCCACCCATCCCTTTGGCGACCACGGCAAGTCGATGGTCATGGGGGAAACCGAGGGTTTTGTGAAGCTGATCGGTGACGCGGCCACCGGCGAAATCATCGGAGCCAGCGCCGCCGGCCCCGAAGCGGTCGAGCTGATCCACCAAATGGTGGTGGCCATGCATTTCCACTGCACCGCCGCCGAATTCCTGAAGATCCCGCTCTACCACCCGACCCTCAGCGAGATCTGGAGCTACCCGGCCGAGGAAATCGCCGAGGTGCTGGCCGCGGGGTGAGTCCGCCGCCGGGGACCGGCAACGGATGGCTCGGAAGTGTTCGCAAGGCCGCTATTCGGCGTCGGCTTCCGGCTCGGGCAGCATGACCGAGACTAGGGCGGCCGGGATGAAGAGGAAACCGGCGTAGAAGAGGGCCAGGCGGATGTCGTCCACTTTGGTGAACAGGCCGAAGAAGACGGTGCCGGCGGCGGCGAAGACGCGGCCGAGATTATAGCAGAAACCGGCCCCGGTCGTGCGGAGCAGGGTGGGGAAGAGCGGGGGCAGGCACATCGTGAACAGCCCGAAGACGCCCGGGCACAAGCCGATCACGCCAAACCAGACCAGGGTGGCCTCGTGGCTGAGGGGTCGGGGGTCGCCGCTCAGCGGGGGGGCGAAGCCGACGATCATGGCGGTGCCATAAGCGGCGAGCAGGAAGGTGATGGCGCGCTGGTAGCCCCAGCGCTGGGCCAGGGCACCGGCGAGGAAATTGCCGGCGATGGAGGCGACCATGATGACGAGCAGGGCGATGACGACGGCGTGGTTCTGGCCGGCGGCGTTGAGCACGCGGACCTCGGGCAGGGCGCGGATGTGACTCTGCTGCCAGAACATGAACGCCCAGTGTGCGGTCAGGGAGATGGCGCAGATGGTCAGGGTGCGCCACGTCACGCCGCGCACCGCCGGGCTGAACAGGGCACCCAGTCCGGATTTGCGCTGGGCGGGTGACAGGGTGCGGAGATTGGCAAGGGGCCCGGACATCCAATGCGATTACCACGCAAGCGGACGGGGCGGCAAGCAGCAACATGGCGGTCGCCAAACGGGTGCCGGACAAAAAGTAAAACCACTGGGGTGGTGGAGACGGGGAGGGCGATGCCGGCCGCTGGGCCGGTGGACGTGGAAGAGTGCTCCGCTGGTGAGCCTTCGCCTTCCAACATGAAGACGTTCTCCACGAATCTGCCACCGTGCGGGCCCGGCGCACTCAGGACGCTTGGGCCGTGCAATGGACCTTGCAAGTGGCGGCGTGCGCGCGTCCGGAGACATCAATCCGCCACCTGCGGGTGCGTGCCGAGGGCGAGTTCAGCGGCGTTCGTTTTGCCGTCGCCGTCGGGGTCGCCCAGGGCACCGTGGGTGCCGGAGGGGTCGTTCGGGTCCAGGCCTTCGGCCGCTTCCCAGCCGTCCGGGAGCGTGTCCCCATCGGTGTCCGCCGAGCGCGGGTTGGTGCGAGTCGCGAGGCTTTCGACCAGGTCCGACAGGCCGTCGCCGTCGCTGTCGCGCTGGTTGGGGGCGGCGAGCAGGGAGGCGAGCCCGTCGGGCACGCCGTCGGCGTTGGCATCGGCGCGGCCGTTGGCGGGGTCGGTCGGAGCCGCGTCGGGGCCGTCGAGGAAACCGTCGCCATCGGTGTCGGGCGTGATCGCGGCACCGGCGGTTTCCGCGCCGTCAGGCCGGCCGTCGAGATCGCTGTCGGCCACTTCGGGCAGGGTGAAGCGGGCGCGCTCCTGGGCATTGGTCAGGCCGTCGGCATCAGGATTGCCGGTGGGGGTGGCGGTCGGGCCGGCGGCCAGGCACCGGTGCTCCCACCAGTCGGGCAGGGCGTCCCCATCCCGGTCGACCTGGGTCAGGCGATGTCGGTCGGCCAGCAGGTCCTCCAGGGTGCGCCGGGCCTGGTCGCCGAGCGCGCTGGCGGTCAGGATGATGTCGCCGACGGTGCCGGCAAAGCCGTTGGTGCCGTCGGCCAGCGCTCCGAGGTGGCGCAGGCCGGTGGCGATGCCGCCGGCAGGAGCGGCCGACGATCCCGCCGCCGTGCCGTTGGTGAAAAAGGCGGGCCGCCCAGAGGTGATGACCAGACTGGTGAGGTGCAGCGGCGGCGGGGCGGGCGGGCTGGGCCGGGTGCCGAGGGCGGGGGCGTAGCTCTGGGAGAGGTGGAAATAGCCCGCGGAATTGGTCCCGAGGGCGACGCCCTGGCCGACGCTGCCGATGCTGCCCGGCTGCAGTTCGTATTTTTCCGGCACGACCGGGGTGTAGCCTTTGGCCTCGTAATAGATTTCGCGAAAATCTTCGACCAGCGGGTTTCCGGCGCGGCGGGTGTAGGTGGCGAAGTCGTTCGTCTCCCATTCGTAATTCGCGGGCAGTCCGCGCCGGGTGATGAAATCGGCGAGGACCGTGGAGACCGAGGCTCCGGCCCTGAGCGGGCCGTTGGGCAGGAGCGGGTTCAGCCGGTAGGTTTTTCCCCGCTCGCGCCTGGCCGGGCCCGGGTCGGGGAGGGCACCGGAGGTCACGTCGTAGCGGACGGATGGCACCCGGGCGGCGGGCAGGTTGGACGGGAGCTGGCCGAAGGAGTAGCTGATTTCCCGGCAATTGTACCCGCGGAACCCATAGACTGGGTCCTCGGTAAAGTAGAGCGCGGTGTATCGCGAGAAATACTGGGTGGTCTGGAGCGCTCGCGCCACCGGTGCGGTGTACCGCCACGGGGAGGTGCCGGTGCCCACGTCGCCGGCCAGCAGGTACCGCTGACCGCTCAGGCCGGGCGTCCGGTTGGCCGGATCGGCGGCGTTCGGCACCTGCTGGCTGCGGGTGGCGGTGGGTTGCGCCACAAAAAGGGCCGACATGCTGGCTCCGCCACGCACGCTACCCAGGTCCAGGCGGTGGGTGCCGCCGAACTCCACCAACGGGAGCGGCCCGGCGAGATTGAGCCGCGGCCGCTGGTCCCCGCTCGCGGTCCCGGTGACGGACCGCGCCTCGTCGGACCAGCTCTCCACGCGTCCATCGGCCCCGAGGCCCACGCCCGAGTCCGATCGCAGCCATGCCAGTACCGAGGGATCCGGCACCGGCAGCGACCGCAGGGTGTGGACCAAAAAATGCGCGCCTTGATAAGCCAGACCCTCGCCGGTCCAGGCGTGGATCAGGGCGGGGGCGTTGCTCACGCCATCGGAGCGCCACGCGAGCGCAATCCGGCCGGCGGCGTTGGTGCGGGCGGAGACCACCGGGCTGGCGGTGCCACAGATCGAGCCCGCCCGCGCCCGCGGTGGCGGTGACCGGGGCGTTGGCCAGCAGGGTGCCGCCGGGTGAGCGCACTTCCAGCACCAGCGGCTCCGCCAGCCATTCGTTCGGCCCAGTGAAGGGCACGTCGCCCCAGCGCGACGGCAGGCGCGCCACGTCCGGGCGTTCGCCATTGTAAAAATCAAGCGGCGGCGTGCCCGCAGCCACCTCGGCCGCGTCGGAGGCACCGTCGCCATCCGTGTCCTGCGCCAGGGGATTGGTCCGGCTGGTGTGCCATTCCGCGAAATCGGACAGGGTGTCGCCGTCGGCATCCTGGTCGATCCGGCGCATCCGCCAGAAACGCGTTTCCGTCAGCGCGCCGGTGCCGGCCATGCTCCGCACCACCGTTTCGGCGGTGGCGAATTTAAGCAGCGGGTAGGCCTCCTCCAGGGCGTCGAGGGCGGCCCGGATTTCGGGATCGGGGTCCGGTGTTTCCAACATGCCGGCGGCCGGCACGTCGTCCGTGAGCTGGGTGCGGGTCACGATGGTGGCGCTATCGGTGACGGCGCTGGCCAGTCGCGGGACCTGTCGAAAATCCAGGGCGACCCGGCGCCGCACGATCGTGCCATCGGCCGCCCGCCACTGGGCCAGGGCGCTGCCGTCGGGGCCGGCCATCAAGGTGAACTCGCGGCGGGCCGGATGGCTTGGCGGCGGGCCGTCGACATCCGGCCGCTGGCCGAGGAAAAACGCCTGGACCCCGCCGGTGCCTTCGGCCGGAGCCGCCAGCGCGGCCGTCCAAGCGGCCGCCTCCAGGGTGGGGGACCACTCCACCTGATACACCCGGCCGGCATCTGTGGGGGCGAGCAGGTACATCCAGCCGCTGCCCTCCTCCTCCAGCCACGCCTCCAAGGGCGCCTCCTGCGAGACCAGGAAACGGGGGGCCGCCAGGAAGACGGAAAGGGTGAGAGGGAAAAGGAACCGCATAAAAAGCATGACGTCCCCGGCGCACTGGGACTCGGCTATTGTCCCTGTCCCGGTTTTCGAGTCAATTCCAGTGGCAAAACTTCCGCCGCTGGCCACGCTGCCTGTCCCATGAACGACATCCGCATCCTGATGAAAACAAGCAAGGGCGACATCGCCATCACCCTTCTGGCTTCCCGCACGCCCATGACCGTGGCCAATTTTCTCAATCTCGCCCAGCGCGGCTACTACGACGGCCTGAAGTTTCACCGCGTGATCGATAATTTTATGGTCCAGGGCGGCTGTCCGCTCGGCACCGGCACCGGCGACGCCGGCTACAAATTCGATGACGAATGTTTCCCGGATCTGAAGTTCGACCGGCCCGGCCTGCTCGCCATGGCCAACGCGGGCATCCGAAACGGCATGGGCACCAACGGCAGCCAGTTTTTCATCACCCACGTCCCGACCGACTGGCTCAACGGTAAACACACCATTTTCGGCAGTGTCACCAGCGGCCAGGAGGTCGTGAACAAGATCCGCCAGAACGACACCATCACCGGCCTCGACATCCTCGATCCCACCGACGACCTCTTCGCCGCCGAGGCCCCCCGGATCGCCGAGTGGAACAAGCGCCTCGCCTAAAGGGCACCGGAATCACCAGCGCCGGAGCCGCCGGTTTTGGCCGCGGGCGTCCTGGCGCAGGCGGCAAGTACGGTGCCGTCGGGCACCGGGGTGGTCAGCCGCCCGGAAGCCGGCCGGCGGAGGCGATTCCATCTGCGACCCGCCACCCGGGGCAGACCGGGCTGGGTTGGGGTGGTGGTCCGCCGCGGCCGCGGCCTCGAAGCATGAGCGCTGCATGCGGCCGAACGAAGGAGCAGGTGGGCCGGCGGGACCGCCTTGAGCGCACCAAGAAAAGAAGGCGCATTTCTGCGCCTTCGATCACTTAGGATTCCTGGATTCCCCAGGAGGGCGTTCCGGCGGGCCTAGGCCTTGGCCGTGGCGGCCTTGGCCGTGGCGGCCTTGGCGTTCACCGCCTTGGCCAGCCGGCTTTGCAGGCGGCCGACGGCGTTCTTGTGAATGACATTGCTTTTGGCGGCGCGGCTGGCGACGGAAATGGCGGCGCGGAGCTGGGTCTGGGCGGCGGCCGCGTCGTCGCCGGCAATGGCGCTCAGGGCGGATTTGCGGGCGGTCTTCAGACGGGACTTGGCCGCACGGTTGCGAGCGGTGCGGGTGGCGGTCTGACGGACGCGCTTCAGGGCGGATGCGGTATTGGCCATGGCTAAAAAGAATTCGAGGAAAAGGGGTCGGAGGGTAATCGAGCGGTCCGGCTTGTCAACCGCGGGCTGGATTTTCTGCATGAATCAGCCGGAAGCGGGCAAGACCCGGCCCGGGCCCGGTGGGCGCTCACGCCCACGCGCTCCCTCAGGGGGCGGGCGGGCCGAAGCTCGCCGTCGCCGCGATCCGGCCGGTGGGTTGGGCGTCGTTTCTCGGCACCGGGGTCACCACCGGTGCCGGGAGCACCGGGGTGGGGGTGGGCTGGCGGCGGGCGCGGGCCAGCGCCCGGGCCGAGCCCGGCAGTCCGTTCTTCGTGATGTTGACCTCCGTGCCGCTGGGAATCCGGTTGTACAGGTCCACCACATCGGTCGAGCGCATGCGTACGCATCCATAGCTGGCGGGCCGGCCGATGGTTGATTCCTCCGGAGTGCCGTGAATGTAAATGTTGCGGGCAAAGGCCCGGGCGTTCTGGCTTTCCTGGCCGGTCAGGCGCATGATCCGGGTCACGATGGGATCGCGTCCGGGGGCATTCGGCGGCAGCACCTCGCCGGTGGGGAGCCGGTGCTTGAAGACCGCTCCCACGGGCGCGTTGCAGCCAATTTTCTGCACCACCTTCAGCCTGCCGAGCGGCGTGCCGAAACTGCCAGGGGTGTCGCTCAGGCAGAACTTGGAGGTCGACACCGGATAGACGGCGACCGGACGCCCCTGCTCCATCAACGCCAGCTTCTGATCCTTCACGCTGATGACGATTTCCCGGGACGCTGTCGCCGGCGCGCGCGAGGCGCAGGACACCGCCCCGCCGGCTGCCAGGCAGAGCCCAAGGAGCCGCCATCCGCCCGCCCTCAGGCGGCACGCCATGGCAGATGTGATCAAAAGATTAAGAGGTCGATGAATCATAGAGAACATAGATAATCTCGTCCCTATGATAGATTGGATTTCTAAAATAACCAGGAAATTTTTATAAAGTTTTTCCTGCGGCGGCTGCGGGCGGCCTCGTTTGGTCCAGGTTTGTTTGAAGTCGTCCGGCGGCTCCAATCGGCTAGACCGAAACTGATGCCTCGGCTCCGTCGTCCTGGCGTGCGCCGAACAGGCTGGCCGGCAGGAATTGGAAAATCGTGCCGAGGGCGGCGTACCAGAAGCCCGAGGCGAACATGAGCATGAACGGGACCGACATCCAAAAGTGCAGGCGCAGGGCCTCCCACACGGCGAAGGAGAAATACAGGGCGAAGATGATCTCGAAGATGAAGGCGAGCGATTTTCCCGCGGAGTACCGGGTTTTGCGCCAGGACTGGCCCTTTCTTTCGATGCCGTATTTGGGCGTGCGGACGAAGGCTGAGTCGCGACCCAGAAGCGCTTCCAGCACGGCCTTGGTATTGGTGATGGACATGCCCACGCCGAGTGCCAGGAGCGCGGGCAGGAAGAGGATTTCCTGCCACCATTTTTTGGGGTGGACGGCGCGCTGGGCCACCAGGTAAAAGGCCCCCACCGAGACCGAGGTGGCGGCAAAAACCGGCAGATCCAGCACCCAGGGACGCCAGCCGCCGAGGTCGACGGCCATGCCCGCTCCCGGGAAGATGAGGATGCAGAGGAAGATGAGCAGGAGGTAGGCGAAATTCGTGCACAGGTGCACGGTTCCCTCGAGCTTGATAAGGAACGGTTGGTCGCTGCGCCAGAGCGGGCCGATCAGCTTCTTGCACGTTTGAATGCTGCCCTTGGTCCAGCGGTGCTGCTGGGACTTGAAGCCGTTCATGTCCACCGGCAGCTCGGCCGGAGTGACGACGTCGTTGAGGAAATGGAACCGCCACCCCTTCATCTGGGCGCGGTAGCTCAAGTCCAGGTCTTCGGTGAGGGTGTCGTGCTGCCATCCGCCGGCGTCGACAATGCAGGATTTGCGCCAGATGCCGGCGGTTCCGTTGAAGTTGATGAAGCGCCCGGCCCGGCTCCGCGCGGTCTGTTCGACCATCAGGTGGCCGTCGAGAAACATCGCCTGCACCCGCGTGAGCAGGCTGTAGTCACGGTTGAGGTGGCCCCAGCGTGTCTGGATCATGCCGATCTTCTCGTCCGTGAAGAAGTGGATCATCCGATGCAGGATTTCCGGCGGTGGGATGAAGTCGGCGTCGAGGATGAAGATGTAGTCGCCCTTGGCGGTGGCCAGGCCGTTCTCGAGCGCTCCGGCCTTGTAGCCGGTCCGGTCGGTGCGGTGGATGAACTCCGCGTCGAATCCGGCGGCCGTCAACTCGGCCACCTTGGCCCGGCTGATGTCGACGGTCTCGTCGGTCGAGTCGTCCAGCATCTGGATCTGCAGCCGGTCCCGCGGGTAGTCGAGCCGCGCCACGGCGTCCACCAAGCGGGCGACCACGTGTTGCTCGTTAAAGACCGGCAACTGAATCGTCACCAGTGGAAGTTCGGCAAAGCGGCCCGCGGGCTCCGGTTTGCGCTGCGAGTTTTTCAGGAACAGGTACACCATCGCATAGCGATGGATGCCGAAGGCCGAGAGGCCCAGCACCACGATGGCGTAACTGATGAGCCAGACATAATCAGCCCCGGACATAGATAACAAATGCAAAAAGGGTCGCGCACACGGCGACCTAACGAATCCGCAACATTCCAAAAAGCCCGTCAGCGTCAAGTTGCATTGCAGCCGGAAATCCCCCATGCAAAGCCTCGGGTGTATGCCACCTTGCCACGGCGATCTCTTTTCCCCAGAATGACCCTGGCGATGGAGCCCGCCGTCATCGTCTGCGGTCAAGGCAGGCCCCATCGCGCCCTTTGCATCCACACCTTTTTTTCATGAGACCGTCCCCTCTCGCCGCCCTTGTCCTTGCCCTGGCCGCCTTCCTCGCCGCCGGGCCACCTGCCCATGCGCAGAAGGCCGCTCCGGCCGCCGCCGGAAAAAACAACGGCCTCCCCCGCGACACCGCCGCCCCCACCAACCCCGAGGCCGGGGTGCCGGAGGATTTGTTGCAGGATGAGCACCTGCGCGAGGAATTCGGGGTCAACACGTTCACCGCCCCTTCGATCAAAAAACTTTTCGCCGATCTGGCCACCCTGGGGGCGCTGCCGTACGAAAAACTCCGCCGCGATCTGCCCAAGGACGCCCCGCGGGACCGCACCCAGGTCGCCCTCTCGCTCGGCATGCTCATTGCCGACGGTTTCCTCATGGTCACCACCGAGAAGATTTCCGAGTTCGAACAGGTCGGCCGCGGCGTGCTCAAACACGCCAAAGCCCTGGGGGCCGGCGACCGCATCTCCCGCCACACTAAAACCATCATCGAAAACACCTCCGGTGGCGACTGGGACGTCCTGAAGGACGAACTCGCCAAAACCCAGACCGACGTCGAGGCCGAACTGGTCCTGCTCCGCGACCATGAGATCGCCCAGCTCATCAGCCTGGGCGGCTGGATCCGCGGCCTGGAAATCTCCGCCGCTGCCGCCAGCGACCCGTTTTCCCCAAAAAAAGCGACCGTGCTCGCCCGCGCGGACCTGATCGAGTTTTTTCAATACAGCCTGCTCGACCTGCCGGAAAAAGTGCGCGCCCGCGACCCGCTTAAAAGCGTCATGACCGCGCTTGACGAAATCCACCTCCTCCTGAACAAGCCCGACCACTCCGGCCTGACCGCTGAGGACGTCGAATTCCTGCGCGCCAAGGCCCACGCCCTAGGCAAGTTGATTGGCGCGGCGACGGTGAAAAAGTAGGGCGTGGAAGGGTGGACGCGGCCCGGTCAAGCCACCTGTGAGGGTTCTTTCCGCCCAAGCCCTCGCCGCGGATCAAAGGCGCACACCCGGGCTTGGGTCTCGCGGAAGTTTGGCTGGGGCCAGACGGAGGCCAGCGCCCTCCGCCTCCCCGCAAGAGCGTCCCGCGCGACGGTGAACGATTGGAGGAGGCGGGGGCGGTTTGGTTTTTGGGTTGTTTTCACCGCCGGCCCGTCCGGAGAACGCGCCCCACCCCTCGGGCACCCGGCTCCTCTCCCTGGCCGGCGACCGGCCGGAGGGAGAACTGCGGTAGTGCTGGCCGGGGTCCTGGTTGGTGGTTCCGCCGGTGTCTCGCTGTGCTCACTTTTCCGGCGGTGCCGGCGCGGCGGCTCCGGTGGAGAGGGCGCGGAAGTAGCCTTTGACGAGGTCGCGGTATTCCGCGGGAACCTGGTCGGCGCCGCTGCCGTCGGCACCGGAGGTAATGAGGCCGCGGAGGCGCGACCAGTCGTCGGCGGACATGCCGAGTTTGGCGAGTTCCGGGGGCAGGCCGTAGTCTTTGGTCGTTTGAAAGCCGGCGGTGTCGGTGGCCTCCTGGCCGGGCTGATTCGCTTGCTGGGCGTCCTGGGCGCTCTGGCCCTGGCCCTGCTGGCCTTCGCCGGGTTTCGGGGAGCCGTTTTTCCCCATGTTTTGCTGGCCGAGCGCATCCTCGGGCAGGCCCATGGCGGCTTGGGCGGTGGCGGCGGCGACCGCGAGGTTGGTGGCGGCCTGCTGGGCGGGGGCGGCGGCGGATTTGGCAAGGGCCTGGAGGCGGGCGGCGGATTCGGCGGCGGCGGCCGCCTCCGGGGTGCTGTTGGGGGTTTCGCGCGTCTGCTGGGCGGCCTGCTGGCCGGCCTGGCGGGCGGCGTCGCCGGCGTCGGACGCTTGTTTCGTCTGGGCGGTGGCGGCGGTGAGCGCCTGGGCGGCGGTGGCCACGCCTTCGGCCTGTCCGGAGAGGGCCTGGGCCATTTGCTGGAGGGCGGCGGCGGCGGCGGCGAGCGAGGCGCTGGTTTCCGCGACCGCCTGCTGGCCCGGGGTGGGGCCTGGGGATGGCGGCGGTGCGGAGGGGGCCGGGCGCGACTCGGTGGCCGCCGTGGCGGCGGCACCCGCGTCGGCCGGGGCGGGGGGTGTGCGGTCGTTGGCGGCCGGGGGTGGGACGGTTTGCGCGGTGGCTTCCTGGGCGAGGGCGCTGCTGGCTTGGCGGCCGGTTTCCGCGGCGGCGGCGAGGGTGGCGGCGGCTTCGGCGGCTTGGCTGTCCGCCTTGCCGTTTTGTTCCAATTGTTCGTGGGATTCCTGCTGCAGTGTTTTCACCGATTCCGCCAACCGGCTGGCGAGGGAGGCGACATCGGCCTGCTGCTGGGCGGCCTGGGCGGTGGCCTGGGTCGGGGTGGGCGGCGCGGGTGCCGGGGGCTGGGGCTCGGCGGGGGCGGATGGCGGGCCACCCGGCTCGGCGGCCGCGGCGGATCCGTTTTCCGGAGAGGCGGGCGGGGTGACGCCGGCTTGCGCTTCGACCTGGTCCTGCCTGGCCGTCAGCGCGGCCGCCTGCCGGGCCAGTTCCTGCGCCTGCGTGGCCAGACGGGCGAGATCCGATTGCCGGTCCGCGGGCACCTTCTGTTGGAATTGATTGGCGATGTTTTGCGAGCGGTGTTCGACGTCGTCCTGGTGCTGTTGCCAGCGCTCGAAGGCTTCGCTGCGTTGCTCGGCGGTGGCGGCGGGGTCGGTCAGGGGATTGAAGGCCCCTTCGGGCGGGGCGGTGGCGGGGGCTGAGGGAGGTGGGGAGGCACCGGGGGCGGGCGGGGGTGCCGCGGCGGTGGCGGCGGCCGGTTCCGTGGGGGGCGACGTCGGTGCGGCCTGGGCGGCCTGATCGGCGAGTTGTTGTTGTTCGCGGGCCAAGCTGGCCAGTTCTCCGAGTTCCTGCCCCTGTTCGCGGTCCTGTTTGAAGGATTCGAGCACCTCGTCGAGCTGGCGGGCGGCGGTTTCCAATTGGTTGCGGGCCTGCTCGGCGGACGCCGAGCGATCCTCGGGACGGTCGGACTGGGGGATTTCCTGGAGCGATTCGGCGGCACCCTGGACTTGGGTCCGCGCGGTCTGTTCGATGGCGTCGGCGCGCTCGGCAAAGGCGCTGTGCGCGGCTTTTTGGGCGATTTCCGCGAGTTGCACCGCGCTTGCGGCGGCGCGTTCAGTCAGTTTGGCCAGTTGGTCGAGGCGTTCGCTGTCCATTTGCTCGGGATTTTTGAGCTGCCAGGCTTTCTCCTCGGCCTGGCGGCGCTGCTCCCACAGATCGTTCTTCACCTGCTCCAATTCCCGGCGCAGCTGGTCCTCCTGTTTTTTCACCGTCTGGCGGGCGAAACTCTCCGCACCCCAGTCGAGGCGGATGAGGATTTCCTCGCTGGTGGCGGTTTGAGGACCGGCGAGGTTTGGCGGCAGGGTGTCGGCCACCCGCAGCGTGACCCGCAGCTCGCCGACCCCGGCGAGCGGGAGGGTGGAGAGATCGAGGGCGGCGGTGCCATGCCACGTCTGGGCGATGTGCGGGTCTTTTTCCGGCAGCGGCCTGGTGAGCAGGCGGCTCCCCTTGCCATCGAGCTTGAGGACGAGGTCGACGGCCGAGAAGCCGTGGTCATCAGCCGCGGTGTAGAGGATCGGGAGGACTTCGTTCGGGCGCAGCTGGAGCTCGCGATCGAGCGGCGAATCGACGACCACGGCGGGGGGCAGGTCCTCGATGGCGCGCAGCGTGCCGCTGCTCGGTTTCCCGAGTAGGTCGCCCGCGCCCTTGGGGTGGAGGGTCCAGCGATAGTTCATGCCGGACGTCAACTCGGCGGCCCAGCGGGCGACCGGCCGCCCGGCCTCGGTCCCGAGGGTCACTTCGGGACCGGCATTTTCCGTCTGATCGTACACCAGGATGGCGGCGGCGGCCGGGCGGCTGAGCGTGGCGGTCACCTCCACGCGGGTGCCGGCGAGGGCGGCGATGTCGCCGAGGGAATCGGGATCGACTTTTGGCGCGAGCCCGGAGTAGGGCGGGAAGGTGTAGGTCACGCGCAGGCCGGTGATGTCTGGGCGCCGCCGGACTTCGATGAAAAAGTCCTTGCTGCGTGCGCGGCCGGAGCTGGCGGCATAGCGGAAGCTGTCGCGCACGGCGGGCAGGGTGAGCGCGAAGATGGTTTCGCCGGGGCGCGCCTGGTCGCTGAGCTGAGGCAGCAGGCGTTCGGTGGTGGGCGGCGCGGTGGCGGCTCCCTGGGATGATTCCGCCGGTTCGCGTCGCAGTTCCACCCGTTTGGCCGCCCGGCCCCGGGCCGCGATCAGGATGGTCAGCGGATCCCCCTCGGCCACCGCGACATCCTGCGTGATCACCCGCAGGTCAAAGGAGGAGGCGCTGCCGATGTTGGCAAGGGGCAGGAAGGCGCGGGCGATCAGCATGCTTCCATGGAACGGCCACACCGCCAGCACGAGCGCGAGCGCCGCCACCGCGGCCCCCGCGAGCCGCTTCGGCCATTGCATCGGCAGGGAGGAATATTCCTGCTCCGGCGTGACCGACTGCACGTCGATCACCGCCGACTTCACCACTTCGGCCAGCAGTTCATCGGATCCGCGCAGGCTGGCCGCGTCCGTGCTCCCGAGCAGCTCCACCGCCGTGGAAATCCGCTCGTGCATTTCCGGATGATGGATCTCCACAAGCCGGGCGACCTGCGCAAGGCCCAGCGTGCGCCGCAAGGGACGCACGAGCGTCCGCCACGCCACCGTGCCCACGACCGCCAGTCCGCCGAGCGTGAGCCCGCACCGCACCACCGCCGACTCCAGGTCGAATGCCGCGTCCACCGCCATGATGGCCAGCAGCACGGCGACCAGTGCCGCGAGCGTGAACCAGAAGCCCCGCCACCACCGCACCCTCCGGATACGGGCAATCAAGCGGCGCAGCGTGGCCACGATGGGTTCGGGCAGGCGGCGAATCGCGTCTTCGGTCAGGACGGGCGTCATGGGAAAAGCTGGGCGGGGCCGCGAACGTGGCCTGCCCGGGCGCGACGCTCCCTGTCACCGCCCCGCTGGTCAAGCCCGCGCCCGCCCGCCGTCCGGTTAGAGGATTTCCCGGGAAGCCGTCGTCCCGCGAGGCGCTCGAGAACCTGCCGAGGGCTCAGCGCGGGGTTGAAAACCATGGCGTTCGCGCCCTCTGTGGTGGCTGTGCCTGAATCCCCATCATCCAGCGTCAGCGTTCCGCGCACCGGGTTGCTCGCCGCGGGCAACTTCATCGTCGATCGCTTCAAGATCATCGACTATTATCCTCGTGAGGAGATGCTGGCCTCGATCCTGCGGGAGACCTCGGGCAATGGCGGGGGGCCGTACAACGTGCTCAAGGACTTGGCGAAAATGGGCGCGTCTTTTCCCCTGGCGGCGGCGGGACTGCTGGGCGAGGACGCGACCGGGGATGCCATCGTGGCTGATTGTTCGGCGCACGGGATCGGCACGGCCGGCCTGCGGCGCACCCCGGCCGCGCCCACCAGTTATACCGACGCCTTCACCGTGGAAAGCACCGGGCGGCGCACGTTTTTCCACCAGCGCGGGGCGAACTCCCTGCTGGCCCCGGAGCACTTCGATTTCTCCGCGACGACCGCGCGGGTTTTTTATCTCGGGTATTTCATGCTCCTGGAGACGCTCGACCGCGTGGACGCCGACGGGCGGACCGGCGCTTCGCGGGTGCTGGAGGCGGCGCAGGCGGCCGGCATGCTGACCGTGGCCGACATGGTGAGCGTGGAGCACGCGGATTTTGCGCGGTCGGCCGGGGCGTCCCTTCCTTTCCTGGATTGGTTCATCCTGAACGAGGTGGAAGCGGGCAAGCTGATCGGCCGCCCGCTGCGGGACGGCGGCGCGGACGGCGGGGGGCTCGACTGGGGCGGGTGTGGGGAGGCGGCCGGCGTCCTGCTGAGCTTGGGCGTCCGGTGCGGGGTGGTCATTCACTTTGTCGAAGGGGCGGTGGCCACGACGGCGGACGGGGTGGTGCATGCGCAGGGGTCGGTGCGGCTGCCTCCGGGTTTCATCCGCGGGGCGACCGGTGCCGGCGATGCCTTTGCCGCCGGCTTCATCCACGGTCTGCACGAGGCGTTTCCGGTGTCCGTCTGCCTGCGCCAGGCGGTTTCGGCGGCGGCCATGTGCCTGAGCGATCCGACGACCAGCGAGGGGCTGGGGCCGCTGGCCGACTGTCTTGCTCTGGGCGAGGAGCATGGATTTGACGCGGCCGGGCTGTAAAAACGCCCGGGGGGCTACGCCGCGGCCAGCCCGAGCAGCCGGCGCAGGGCGGCGGCGACTTGATCCATGAGGGGGTCGGTGGCGGCGCGTTTATCGCGGGTCGGCTCCACCGGGATGGCTTCGCCCACGGTCATGCTCAGGTCCATGGGGCCGTGGATGGCGGGCTTCGGATTGCCGAAGGCCTCCTCGTAGCGCTCGACCGTTTCGATGAGCCGTTCGGGGGTGGGATCCTCCCCGAGGTAGTCGGCCGGGAAGTGAAAGGTCTGTTCGGCGACGGCGAGGGCCTCGAGCTGCCGCCAGCGTTCGGTCCGTTCGCTTTCGGTGAGGCGGTTTTGGACGAGGTCGGGCAGGAGCGCTTTGCGGAGGTTTTTCACGCGCATGATGACGGTGTCCTCCGGGGCGCTGGCCGCGCGAGCACCGAGCCACTGGGTTTCCAGCGGGCGGAGAATGTCCTCCCCGAGGGCGGCCAGGCGCGCGGGCACCGAGCCGGTGCGGGCTTCCCCATGGAATTCCACCTCTTTCATGGTCAGGAGGGCGCGTCCGAGCTGGACCACGCGTTCCCGCAGCGTCAGGCCGCTGCGCGGCCGCCACGAGAGATTGGCCTCCAGGCGGCGCAGCACGGGATCGAGGGATTTTTCGACATCGCCGCGAAAATGGTAGCGCAGCGCGATGGGATGGATGACGACCCGGCCGGGCGGGGTGAGGGCGGCGCGGTGCCGGGCGGCGGAGCGCGCGAGAAAGGCCACGCCTTCCTGCAGCGGAATGAGCCGGTCGTTGGTGCGCGAGGTCACGCCTTCGGGAAAGACCACCAGGGGGCGTTCGGTGGAGCTGAGGATCTCGATCGCCAGCTTGAGGGCCTCGCGGTCCAGGCCTTCGCGGTTGACCGAGAAGGCACCGATCCGCGGCAGCATGAACCTCGGAAACCAGCCTTCGCGAAAGACATGGGCGCTGGCCATGACATAGACCGGCTGCCGGAGCGCCTGCACCAGGACGCCCAGCGCGGGGGGATCGCTCAGGCGGCAGTGGTTCGGGGCGAGCAGGATGCCATGGCCCGCGCGAAGGGAGTCGCGCAGGTGCTCCAATCCGTGCAGTTCAAAGCTTTCCAGTCCCCAGGCTTTGCGCAGATAGGGACGAAGCCATGTCGCCACGAACCACGTCCAGAGCGTGGTCCGTTTCGGCGGGATGAAGACGTAGCGCTGATCGCTGATCAGAGGATCCATCGCCGACCCTAACTCGGCGAAACGCGCCGGACAACCACCGCGGGGGTCAGATCCGCCGGGTCCCGCGGCTCGCGGGCCGGGGCCAAGGCGTGTGCCAGGACCTCGTCGACCGTGCGTACAGGAATGACCTTGAGCCGGTTCCTGGCTTCGGAGGGCAGATCCACAAGATCTTTTTCGTTCTCGTGGGGGATGAGCACGGTTTTTAGTCCGGCGCGCACGGCGGCCAGGAGTTTTTCCTTGAGTCCGCCGATGGGCAGGACCACACCGCGCAGGCTGATCTCCCCGGTCATGGCGACGTCGGCGCGGACCGGGCGGCCGGTGAACTGGCTGGCCAGGGCGGTGAACATGGCGACCCCGGCGCTGGGCCCGTCCTTCGGCGTGGCCCCGGCCGGCACGTGCACGTGCACGTCATGCTCCGCAAAGGCTTCTTTGGCGATGCCCAGCCCCGCGGCGCGGCTGCGCAGCAGGCTCCAGGCGGCCTGCACCGATTCTTTCATCACCTCGCCGAGCTGGCCGGTGAGCTGGACGTGACCCTTGCCCGGGAAACGCAGCGCCTCGATGTGCAGGAGCTCGCCGCCGACCGAGGTCCAGGCCAGGCCGGTCACGATGCCGAGGCGCGGGGCGTCGAGCATTTCGTCATGGAGGAACTTGGGCGGCCCCAGTTCTTTTTCCACGAACGCGGCGTCGACGACCTCTCCGGCGCTGTCCTCGCTGGCGATGCGGGCGGCCACGGCGCGGCACAGCGCGGCAATCTGGCGTTCGAGTTCCCGCACGCCGGCCTCGCGGGTGTAGTGCGCGATCACATGGCGGAGCGCGTTCGGCAGGATGTCGCACTGGGCCTTTTTCAGACCGTGTTCCCGGCGCTGGCGCGGCACCAGGTACCGCTTGGCGATAGCGAGTTTTTCGCGCTCGGTGTAGCTGCTCAGTTCCACGATCTCGAGGCGGTCGCGCAGCGGGCCGGGGATGGGGCCGAGGTCGTTGGCGGTCGCGATGAAGAGCACCTTCGAAAGGTCGAAAGGCACGTCCAGATAGTGGTCGGTGAAGGTGTGGTTCTGCTTGGGATCGAGGACCTCGAGGAGCGCGCTGGCGGGGTCGCCGCGGAAGTCGTGGCCGAGTTTGTCCACTTCGTCGAGCAGGACGACGGGATTGCGGGTGCCGGCGCGGCGGATTTCATTGATCAGGCGGCCGGGCATGGCGCCGATGTAGGTGCGGCGGTGGCCGCGGATGTCGGACTCGTCGCGCACGCCGCCGAGGCTCACCCGCACGAAGGACCTGCCGAGTGCGTCGGCGATCGACTGGCCCAGGCTGGTTTTGCCCACCCCGGGCGGCCCCAGCAGGCAGAGGATCGGGCTGTTGCCCTTGGGATTGAGTTTGCGCACGGCCAGATGCTCGAGGAGCCGCCGCTTGACCTTTTCCAGGCCATGGTGGTCGTGGTCGAGCAGGCGGCGGGCGCGCTTGAGGTCGAGGTTGTCCTCGGTCTCGACGTTCCAGGGAAGGGCGGTGAGCGTTTCCAGATACGTCGAGATGACGCCGAATTCCGGGCTGCCTTCGGGCACGTATTCGAGGCGCTTGAGCTCGCGCCGCGCCTGCTCCATCACGAGTTCCGGCGGCGCGGCGGCCTCGAGTTTTTCCCGCAGCTCCTGCACGGGCGACTTGTCGCCCTCCTCGTCCTCGCCCAGCTCCTTCTGGATGGCGCGCATCTGCTCGTGCAGCCACGCCTTGCGCTGGGCATCGGTGAACTGCGACTGCACGTCCTGCTGAATTTTGTCGGAAATGGTGGCGATCTTGAGCTGTTTGCCGACGAGGCGCTGCGACAGCTTCACCCGCTTGAACGGATCGAGTTCGTCGAGCACGGCCTGTTTCTCGGCGGTCTCCACTTCCAGTCCGCCGGCGACGAAATCGGCGAGTTTGCCCCCGTCGCCGAGATCGCGGACAAAGGAGGCGACCTGATCCGGGACCTCCGTTTTCATCGACAGCAGCTTGAGCGCGGAGTCCCGGAGCGAGACCACGGCGGCCTCCCAGGTGGGCGAGTCCGGATGGGGCCGGGTCTCCAGGTACTCGGCTTCGATGGTGAGGAAGGGGGTGGTGGAAACCACGGCCCGTCCGCGAATGCGTTCACGCGCGGAAACGATGGCGACCACGTTGTCGTCGTTTTTCACCACCCGCAGCACCTGGGCGGCCACCCCGGTCAGATGCAGGTCCTGCAGGCCCGCCTCTTCTTTGTCGGAGGTCTTCTGGGTGAAAACGGCGACCCAGCCGTTCTCGGCCGGCAGGGAGTCGAGTAGCTGCCGCGAGGATTCGCGGCCGATGGTCAGCGGCACGATCGCGCCGGGGAAAAGCACCGAACTCCGGATGGGGAGCACCGGCAGGGTGGTCGGCTGGACCTGCAGCTCGGCAGCGACTTTTTCCGCATGGGCAACGACTTGGACCAGTCCATCGCCTGGAACTTCGGCCCGGGTCGACTGATGGTTATGAGGCAGGGTGATTGGCATTGCGGTGTGGGTTGACGATGGAGCCACTTCATTTTTCGTGCCAGAGCCGGGTTGAGGTTTTCAGCACGAGACGGAAACGCCGGCGCGGGGCGGTCGGGGTGCGCGCGACCGGACGAGGTGACGCGGTTGGGACAAGATGACGCAGGAGGCGCGGCACTGCCTTCGCCTTGGGGGAGAGGGTCCGCGGGGCGGGGGCGCATTTCTCCGGCTGCCGGGCAGGAGGCATCGCGGGAAGGCCGGCGGGCTATTTGAAGTAGCGTTTGAGGACGGCGCGTTCGGCGGGGGCGAGATTGTCTTTCCAGACGCGTTCGCCGCCTTGGCCGGTATTGGCGGCCCCACCGTCGCGGGGGCCGCGCGAGGTCCGGTCCAGCTCGTGTTCCTGCTCGCCGAGTCCGAGCACATCGGCGGGGGCGGCGCGGGAAAGATCCTCGCTGCTCACGCCCTCCAGGTTGCGGGTGTCGAGTTTGGATTCGGTGTCGCCGAGGAAGAGCGGGGCCGCGCCCGGGCCGCGGGTGATGCCACCGCTTCCGGGCTGCGGGCCTGCGAGGAGTTTCATAAGGGCGGCCATTTCCGCATCATCCGAGCCCTCGCCATCACCCAGAAACCCTGGTTTTCCGTCCTTGCCGGCGTTCTGGCACGCCTTGCACGCTCCTTCGTGCTTCTTCATCGCTTCGCGGAGCTGGTCGAGCTGCTCCTTGGACCGCGATTTCAGATTCTTCGGGTCCAGGGCGGCCAGTTTTTTCATCAGCTCTGGATCGAGCTTGAGTTCGTTGGCGCGCAACCCCTGCAGGGCGGCCTGGAAATCGGCGGCGAGCTGGTCCTTGGACTCGGCGGTGAGCTGCTCGGAGAAATTCTGCAGAGCATCCAGGCTGCGTTCGGCGGCGTCGAGTTGTGCGCCCATTTGTTCGATTGAGCGATCGAGGCTCTGGCGGAGGGAGTCGGTGGCCTCCAGGCTTTCATGGCTGTACCACTCTTTTTCCGACTGGGCCTGCAGTTCGGCGAGTTTTTCCTTCAGCTGTTCCAGCTGGTCCGGCTCAATCACTTTTTCGGCCTCAAGTTGTTGCATCCATTCCTGCATTTCCGGCCAAGCGAGGGGCGGCATCATCGGGGCCGCGGACGCCTCCAGGTCGCGCGGCACCGGGAGGAGGAAGGCGGCGAGGAAAAAGGCGGTGGCCGCCAGGGTGGGGCCGCCCAGCCAGCGCCACGACCAGCGGAACCCGTCGTCCGGGGACAGCGCCCGGGCCGGCGGCCACGGGGCGCGACCGGCCTCGGCCGCGCTCAGGGCGTTGTGCAGGTGAAGGCGGCTTTCCAGGGTCACCAGCGCCGCCGCGGGCGGGATGAATTTTTTCCGCGCGAGTCGCCATGCGAGCAGGGCCGCGAGGATCAGGGCGGTTGCGCACACTGCGGCGGTGGGAGCCCAGGCCACGACCGCCCGGTGCGAGCGCAGCCAGAAAATCACCGCGAACCCAAGCGCGCCGGCGAGGACAACCAGCGGTGCGAACGACTGAAGCCACCACGCCACATTGAATCTGCGGGCGGTCCGCCGGGCGGCCCGGTGCCAGAACTCGGCGGAGGCAGGGTCGTTCATCGCTTCAGTCGTGCCCTTGAACAGTGGACGGATCTCGCCAATGCGCGAAGGAAAATGTCTCCGGCCTGTAGTTCGACTTTCCGAAGTCGAGTCGACGCCCTGCGCCCGGTCTGGGGCGGGTGTTGGCCGGGTGTTGGCCGGCGGGGCGTTTTCTGGCGGAGCGGACGGGGCTCGAACCCGCGACCTCAGCCGTGACAGGGCTGCGCTCTAACCAACTGAGCTACCGCTCCTCTACCAAAAAAACGCTCCCGGCTGTTGGTCTCCGGGCGAAGCGGAGAGTAATTGCCTCCCCGGCACCCGCAAGGGAATTTTGGCTGATCGGCGGGTTTTCCGCCGGGCGGCCATCGGCTGGCCCTTTGCGAAGGGTGGCACGGGGGCGAAACGGGGGCGATCGAGCGGGCAAAACGGGTGCCGTGCAGCGTCGCTTCCGTGGCGGGCTTCGAGAGGCCGGACCTCAGCGGGCGGGCGGAGGTGGCTCCAAAGCGGCACGCTGCCAGGTCTCGATGGTGAAGGCCATGCCGGTGGTGGGGTCGCGCTGGCGGGGGGCGGCGTGCGACAAGATCCAGTCCGCTGGATCGATCTGCGGAAAAAAGACGTCGCCCCCGCTGTGGAGATGGATGCGCGAAAGGACCAGTCGCGTGGCCGCGGGCAGCATGGCGGCGTAGACGCAGGCACCGCCGATCACCAGCACTGCGTCCGCGCCGCCGGCCCGGGCGAGCGTGAGGGCGGCCTCCGCGCTGGCGGCGGTTCGGACCGGGATGGCCGGGTGGGGCGGCGGGGTGGCCGGGGTGGCCGGGGCGGGGCCGCGGGTCATGACGATGACGCGATGGCCCGGCTGAAACCATCCGTTCATTTCCTCGAAGGTCCGTCTTCCGACCAGCAGCCATTGGCGGGTGCAGAGGGCGCGAAAATGGGCCGTTTCAGCGGGCAGATGCCAGGGCATTCCGCCGGACGCGAGCCCGATGGCTCCGTCGGCGTCGAGGGCGGCGACCAGGGTGAGGATCACGGCTTGATGATCAGTCCGCCACCCTGCGGGCGGTGAGCACATCCACGGCGACCTGCAGCGTGCGGTCCTGGAGTGGCGGGGTGTCCCAGAAGGTGGGGCGTTTCGCTGACTGGGCCAGTTGATGCGGGAGTTCCGGGGAGGTGCCGGCCACGAGCGCGGCTTCGTTGTGTCGTGGGCGTTCGAGGTTGGTGATGCCGGCGCGCACGCCCTGCTCGGTCTGCCGGGCGAAGAGCGCGGACTTGGCATCCGGATCGGCCGGCACCGCGAGGGTCGGCGCCAGGCCCTTGCGGAAAAGCGAGGCCCCATCGGGCAGGCGCATTTCGGCGGAGGCGAAGCGCAAAGCATGGGTGGCGGAGAGCGGCGCGGTCTCGTACTGCATGGTGCGCCCGCGTGTGGGCGATCCGATCAGCGGCGCCTGCAGCGTGCGCTGGAGCACGGCGGCCACGGTTTCGGCGACGTTGGTGCAGTCGGCGTCGATCAGGACCATCAGCGTTCCCATCCATTGTGGTGGTCCGCTGGTGCGGAAGTGGCGGGGGGCGGGATCTCCCGGTTTTTGCACCGAAAAAAGCGGCTGTCCGGCCGGCAGGAAGCGCTCGAGGAGACTGGCGGCGACCGCGAATTCCGCGGGTGGCGCGGGCGTGCGCAGGTCGAGAATGAGGGTCCCCGGCTTCTCTCCGGCGAGGGCGGCGAGGGCGGCGTCGAAGGCCGGAATTTCGTCGAGGGTGAAGGCGGCCGGCCGGAGGTAGCCGATGGTGTCGGCGAGTTTTTCCAAGACGAGGCCGGGCGGGTCCGGGGCCGGCGCGGCCGCCGTGGGGGCGGGGGTGAGCGGGATCAGTTCCGCGCCGAAGTCGAGACGCTTGAGCAATCCCTCCAGTGCGGCGCGGTTCAACTCCTCGAGGGTGAGTGCGTCGCCCTGGATGTAGTTGGTGCGCAGGAGGCGGAAGGTTTCCTGGAGGGAGGCCTGGTCGAGTGCGTCGATGGGGGATCCGGGGTCGGCGGCCGCCGGCAGGCCAGCCGCCAGCAGGGCGGCGGCGCACAGGAGCGGAACCAGGCGGGCGGGCGGTCGTGGGGTGCAGCCGCGAGCCGGCCCCGGCCGGCGCGGTCGGCGGCCGGTGCGGCGTGGTGCGGGCGGCCCGCCGCAGGTGGCTCTGATCGTCATTTCAGAGCGCAGTGGTTGAGGGCATCCACGCCGTTCCACCGGCAGAGGGTACGGATGGCGCGTGAGACGTATGTTTTGGCGGCCCCGATGGCCTCGGGCAGGGTCAGGCCGCGGGCCAGGCCGGCCGCGATGGCGGCGCTGAACGTGCACCCGGTGCCGTGGGTGCTGACGCCATGGAAGTAGGGTCCGGAAAACGTCTGGGGCGGGCCCTCGCGCGGCTGCAACACATCCAGCGCCGTGCTGCCGCGCAAATGCCCGCCCTTCAACAGCACGGGCACGCCCAGGGCTGCGACCAGGTCCTGCGCCGCGGCGGCCAGCTCCTCCTCGCGGGCCACGGTGCGCCCGAGCAGCGCGGCGGCTTCGTCCATGTTCGGGGTGATCAGGTCGGCCAGCGGAAAGAGCGCCTCGCGGTAGGCGATCACCGCCTCGTCCTGAATCAGGGCTTCGCCGCTCGTCGCCATCATCACCGGATCCACCACCAGCCAGGGCCGGCGGGCCGCGGGCAGCGACGAAAGCACCTTCGCCACCAGCCGGATGATGGGCGCGGACCACAACATGCCGGTCTTGATCGCCGTCACCGGGAAGGCACCCAGCAGCAGCTTCAGCTGCCCCTCAATGATGTCGTCCGCGGCCGGCTGGATGCGGGAAACCTTGCCCGGAATCTCCGCGACAATGCACGTCACCACGGTCAGTCCGTACACCCCCAGGGCGGAAAAGGTTTTCAGGTCCGCCTGCAGCCCCGCCCCCGCCGAGCAGTCGGAGCCGGCAATGCTGAGGGCGACGGGCGGGGTGGTCAGGGCGGGGGACATGGAAAAAGTGTAGGCTGAACCGGCCGGCGGGAAAGCACGATCCGCTCCGGCCGGCCGTTTCCCTTTTTCTTTCTTCCGCTTGCGTCTGAGCGGCGCGCCACGAATGGTCTGGCGCGTGGTCATGAAGGCACAAGAGCTTCCCGGATTTACGGCGACGGTGGACGAGGTCATCTACATGGACAGCCTCGAGACCCCACCGGACCGCCCGTATGCCTTCGTGTATTTTATTACCATCTCCAACAAATCGAAGATCCCGCTGACCGTGAAGGGGCGCAAATGGGTGATCGAGTCCAAGAACCAGGAAAAGCTGGTGGTTGAAGGCGACGGGGTGGTCGGCCAGACACCGTATCTGCGGCCCGGCGAGGAGTTTTCTTACAACAGCTACCATGTGGTGGCGATGGACAGCGCGGCCATGGGCAGTTTCCTCGCGGTCACGGACGAGGGGCTGCCGGTGCTGACCCGGATTCCGCGCTTCGAGATGGCGGTGCCGTAGCCGTAGCCGCCGGGGCGGCCCGGCACCGACCGATGCCCGATCCTTTCCGCCGCCCGGCCAGCGGATGGCCAGTGCCCGCCGACCATGAACGACCAGCCCCCGCCCCTGCCTCCCGCCTGGCCGCCGACGGCTCCGGAGACTCCGGCCGTCCCGCACGGCGGCTCCCCCTTTGCCGGCTGGATCGCGGCGCTGGTCATCGCGTTGAGCGTGGCCCTGGCCATGGGGCGGGTGGCGATGGACAAGGCGGCCATGGCGGGGGAGCAGGCGGCCGATGGCGCGAATGGCGCGACCCGCTTGCAGGAGGAGTTGGGGGCGCGTTACCTGGTGGGCATGAACTCACTGCTGGGTCCGATGATGGCGGCCAGCGGCGAATCGAAAGAGGCCTGGCTGGCACCTTTCGAGGCGGCCGCGAAGACGCCCCGGCAGCGGATGGAACTCGACATTTTGCGGCGCGAGCTGGCGGGGGACGCGGGCCCGGGTGATTGGACTACGACCGTGGAGCCGGCCACCGAGGCGGAGCGGCGCGACTGGGAGGCACTGCGGGCGCTCCAGCGGCCGGCCGGCCCCGGCGGGGCGGGCGGTTCGCTGTCGGAGGAGGAAAGGAGTCGGTTCGAGCAGCGATTCGGGTGGTTCGCGCGGCTCGCCCTGAGCCGGGGGCTGCCTGAGGACGACCCGGCGCGGGCCGCCGTGCTCGGCGCGGCCCGCCGGACATTTGTCGGCAGCATTCTGCTCGCGGTCGGTGCCGGCGCGGCCCTGGTGCTCGGGTGCGGCCTGGCGGTGTGGGCGGTCGCTCGCTTCGCCTCCGGGCGCGGCGTCTGGTGGTTTGCCGTGCGCGACCGGGCGGTGGTGGCGGCCACCGGTGGCTCGATCTGGCTGGAAACGTTTGCGGTCTACCTCGGGATCATGGTGCTGGGCGGGCTGCTGGCGGATTTTCTTCCGCCCGGCTGGGCGCCGTGGCCGCAGGCGGCGGCCTTCGCGGGCGCGGCCGGGCTCGGTGCGTGCTGGCCCTGGCTGCGCGGGATGCCGCGCGCGGCGCGATCCGCCGGTTTCGGCTGGACGCGCGGGCGCGGCGTCCTTCGGGAGATCGCGGCGGGCCTGCTCGGGTACTGCGCCGGCCTGCCCATCGTCGCCGCGGGCGTCGGGCTGACGATGGTGCTGACCTTTTTCACCAAGGCCGACGCGTCGCACCCGCTGAATCACCTGACCGGCGTCTCCCCGCCCGCGCTGGTCTTCCTCGGTTTCCTGGCGGCGGTGTGGGCTCCGGTGGTGGAGGAGACGTTTTTCCGCGGGGCGTTTTATGCGGCCTGGCGGCAGGCGTGCGGCCGCTGGCTGTCGGGCCTGGCCACCGGCATCCTGTTTGCCGCCGTGCATCCCCAGGGCTGGACGGCGATTCCGGCGCTCGGGGCCGTCGGGCTGGTCATGGCCCTGCTCCGCGAATGGCGCGGATCCCTCATCGCCCCGGTCACCGCCCACGCCCTCAACAACGGCACGCTCTTCGCCATGATGATCGTGGTCATGCGCTGAGGGCCGTCGCGCGCTGCGGCCTTCCCGGTGCCGCGGCCTCACTCGCCAAACGCCTCGCGCTGCTGCTCGACCATGTGCCAGTAGCGGCCGCGCATTTCCATGAGCGAGGCATGGGTGCCGCATTCAACGAGATGCCCCTTGTCGAGCACGACGATGATTTCAGCGCGCGCGATGGTGCTGAGGCGGTGGGCGATGGTGAAGGTGGTCCGGCCGGCCTCCAGCTTTTCCAGGGCTTCCTGGATGAGGCGTTCACTGTGGGTGTCGAGCGCGCTGGTGGCCTCGTCGAGGATGAGGATCTGCGGGTCGGCGACGATGGCGCGGGCGATGCTCAGGCGCTGGCGCTGGCCGCCGGACAGCCGGGTTCCGCGCTCGCCGATGGGGGTGTCGTAGCCCTGGGGCAGGTCGGCGATGAAGTCGTGGGCGTTGGCCTGCCTGGCGGCGGCGATGATTTCCTCACGGGTGGCCTCGGGGCGGCCGTAGGCGAGGTTTTCCGCGATCGATCCGTCGAAGAGGAACGTATCCTGGCTGACGATGCCGAGCAGGCGGCGGTAGCTGTGCAGGCGGATATTTTCGAGAGGCACGCCGTTGAGCCGGATCTCGCCGCCGGTCGGGCGGTAAAAGCGCGCCACCAGGTCGGCGATGGTGGTTTTGCCGGCACCGCTTGAGCCGACCAGGGCGACGGTGGCGCCGGCCGGCACCTTCAGGGTGAAGTCTTGGATGATTTTCCGGTCCGCCGAGTAGCCGAAGTCGACGGCGTCGAAGGTGATGTCGTGAACGACGGCCGGGGCGTCGATGGCGTCGGGCGGGTCGTCCAGTTCGTCGGGTTCGCGGAGGTGGTCGAAGACGCGGTCCACGGCGGCGAGGCTTTTTTGCAGGTCGCCGAAGGTTTGCACGATCATGTAGACCGGCCCCATGAGCATGCCGGTGAAGCCCATCATGCCGGTGATTTGGCCGATGCTGGCCGTGCCGTCGAAGAGCATGCGTCCGCCGAAATAGAGCACGGCCACGTTGGCCAGCGGGATGAGCACGCTCCAGAGGATGTGGACGACGCTGGTGTAGCGGACGGCGTGGAGGTTGAGGCGGGCCATGGCGTGCTGGCTGGTGGCGTAGCGCAGTTCCTCCGTCTCCTCGCGCTGGAAGGCGCGGACCACGCGGATGCCGCCGAAGGTTTCGCTGATGCGGGAGTCCAGCTCGCCTTTGCGCTTGAGGTGGAAGTGCCAGACTTTTCGGATCGGGCCGATCCAGAGGAACGAGGCAAAGGCCATCGGGCCGAGCAGGCCGACCAGGATCAAGGCCAGCCGGGGATTCCACTGCCAGACGATGAAAAAGGCGAAGCCGACGCGCAGCAGGGCGGCCAGCGGCGAGATGAAGGCCATCTGGACCAGCCCGGTCAGGGACTCCAGGTCGCCGGTCAGCCGGGACACCACGCCGCCGGTTTTAATGTCGTGAAGCCGGGCCAGCGGGAAGCGCAGCAGGTGGCCGTAAAGCAGCCGCCGCAGGCGGGAAAGCACGCGGGCATTCAGGCCGTGGGTGCGGTAATCGCGCCAGGAATCGAGCGCGCGGGCGACCACGACCATGCCGAGCAGGGCGAGCACGTAGCCGAGCAGGTGCCGGTTTTTGTCCGCGGTCGAGAGGTCGGGGTTTTGCAGGACCTGGTCGATCGCCTCGCCGATGAGCCGCGGCTGGTACACCTCCAGCACCGAGACCACGACGGCGAGCAGCAGGATGCCTGCGATTTTCCAGCGGAAGAGGAAGACGACCCGCAGGTAGGCGCGGAAATTTTCCTTCCGGTTGGTGGACGGCGGCGTTTCGGCGGTGGCCGCGGCCTGGGCGTCGGGGGGGGGAGGGTGCTTCAGGTCATGCCGGAACTGGCGGTAGATCTGGCGCGACGACCGCCAGGTGGCGAAAGGGCGTGGCGGGGGCGGAGATGGCATGAGGAGCTCTGGGTCAACGGCACGCTAAATCCGGCGCGGGATTTGAACAGGGGGAAAGGAGGGGGAAACGGAGCGGCGGCCGGGTGTTCCGCGGCCCGCGCGGGCCGGGGGGCGGTCCGGGCGGTCGATCTTCGCACGCGACAAATCCGCCAAAGCCGGTACCTTCGGCCCTTTTCCAGACCCTTGCATGAACCGTGACGTGTCCATCCTGAACGATTCCGCCCGCCGCCCTCTGCGTGTGGCGGCGCGAGCTAGCCGGGCTGCGCAGGCAGCCTGAAACATCCGCTCCTCCTGCTTCGTAATCGATCAGTTTTTTCGCTTTCACCCGTTTTCATGTCATCATCTCTTTCCTCCAAGGTGGCGGAGCGCATCCGCCAAATCCCCCGTTCCGGCATCCGGGACTTTTTTGAACTGGTCCAAAGCCGCAGCGACGTCATCTCGCTGGGCGTGGGCGAGCCGGATTTTTCCACGCCGTGGCATATCCGCGAGGCCGCCATTTTCGCCCTGGAAAAGGGGGAGACGTGCTACACCTCAAATCTTGGCCTGCTTCCGCTGCGCAAGGCCATCTCGGCGTACATCGAAGGCCACTGCGGGACCCGCTACGATCCGGCCGCCGAGGTCATCGTCACCGTGGGGGTGAGCGAGGGGCTGGACATCGCCTTCCGCGCGCTGCTCAACCCCGGCGACGAGGTCATCTATCACGAGCCGTGCTACGTCAGCTACAACCCCAGCATCTTCATGGCCGGGGGCGTGCCGGTGCCGATCCACACGCGGCCCGAGGACGATTTTGTCCTCCGCGCCGGCGATTTGGAAAAGGCGATCACTCCGCGCACCAAGGTGATCATGCTGAACTTTCCCACCAATCCGACCGGGGCGTTCGAGCCGGTGGAGGAGCTGGAGAAAATCGCCGCGCTGGCGGTGAAGCATGACCTCATCGTCTTCACCGACGAGATTTACACCGAGTTGCTCTACGACGGGCGCAGGCACGTGAGCATCCTGACGTTTCCCGGCATGAAGGAGCGAACGATTCTTTTCCACGGGTTTTCCAAGGCCTATGCGATGACCGGTTGGCGGCTCGGCTACGCCTGCGCGCCGGTCGAGATCATCGAGGCGATGATGAAGGTGCACCAGTACGCCATGCTGTGCGCGCCGATCATGAGCCAGCGCGCGGCCATCGAGGCGCTGGAGAACGGCGCGGCCGCGGTCGAGATGATGCGCCAGAGCTACGAGCAGCGGATGAACGTCATCGTCGCGCGGCTCAATGCGATGGGCCTTCCGACCTTCCGGCCGGGCGGGGCGTTTTACGTGTTTGCCGACATCCGGCCGACGGGGCTCTCGAGCAAGGAATTCGCCCTGCGCCTGGTCAACGAGCAGAGCGTGGCGGTGGTGCCGGGCAGCGCCTTCGGCCCGTCCGGCGAGGGATTCGTCCGCGCGTGTTACGCCACCGCGCTGCCGCAGCTCGAAATCGCGCTCGAGCGCATGGCTCAGTTCGTGGCCGGGCTCAGCAAGGAGAGGGCGGCCGCCCAACCCGCGACCGCGAAGGCGGCCTAGTTCCCGGAACCCCCGCACCAGCCGCCGAAACGGCGGCTCCGCCCATGACTCTTGCCTCCCTCCGCACCAACCGGACCGTCGCCCATGTCGCCCCGCTGGTGGTCTTCATGGGGCTGATGATGCTCACCGCCCTGCCGGGGCTGGAGTGGAAGCACCCGTCGGCCCCGTGGTGGCGCCAGCAGCCGCAGCAATGGGTCTATCCCCTGCAAACGCTGGCCTGCCTGGGCATGCTGGCCTTCTGGTGGCGGCAGTATTCGTTCCGCCCGCTCGGGGCGAAGGCGTGGCTCTGGGGCGCGGCCGGCGGGACCGTCGGCATCGCGCTCTGGTTGCTGCCCGGCTGGTGGCATGGGCAGTCCGGTCACACGATCAAATGGCTGGGCATGGTCGATCGTGCGGAGCCGGGGTTCGATCCCAACATTTTCCCCCACGGCACGGCGGCATGGTGGACGGCCGTGATCGTGCGGTTCGTCCGGATGACGGTGGCCGTGGCCTTTGTCGAGGAGTTGTTCTGGCGCGGGTTTCTTTGGAGGTATCTGGCCGCGGGGGAGGGGAGCTGGGAGAAGGTGCCGATGGGGGTGAAAAACCTCCGCGCCATCGGACTCACTTCCGTGCTCATGATGATCGCCCACCACCCGTCCGACTACGCCGCCTGCCTCGTCTGGTCGTTGCTGGTCAGCTTGGTCGCGGTGCGCACCCGCAGCCTGGGGGCCTGCGTCATCATGCACGCCGTCTCCAACCTGCTGCTCGGCCTCTACATCATGACCACCCGCCAGTGGGGCCTGTGGTGACGGTTAGAATCCGCGGATGTTCCATTCCTCGACGCGCGAGGGGTCGAAATCGCCGAGGAAGCTGCTCGGGATCTGCAAGGCGTCGCCCGAGTAGGCCTTGGGCCAGAAGCCGGGGTAGCACAGATACAGCTGGTCCATGGCCCGGGTCACCCCGACGTAAAACAGCCGGCGTTCCTCCTCCATGCCTTCCGGTCCCCCCTCGTCGAGGACCCGGGCATTGGGGAACATGCCTTCGGTGAGCCAGATGAGGAAGACGACCTTCCATTCGAGCCCCTTGGCCTGGTGGATGCTGCTCAGGGCGACCGCATCCGCGTCCGGCGACTGTTTTTTCCGGCCGCCGGAGCCGTCGCGCGGGCTGGCGTCGTCGGCATTGGTCAGCAGCGCGAGCTCGGCGAGCATCGTGGGCAGGTCGTCATAGCGCTCGGAAAAAATGGTCAGCTGGTCGAGGTCCTGTTTGCGTTCCCGGGCGTTGTCGAAGCTCTGTTTCAAATACTCGTCGTAAAACCCCTCGATGACACTGGTCAGCATGGCGCTCGGCGGTTGCAAGCCGGTTTCGCTGGCCGGATCGAGGAATTCATCAAGCACGTGGCCGATCTGGGTCCAGGCGGCCTGCGCCTTCGGCGGCACCTTGAGCGGGCCGAGCAGCGCGGAGTAGCTGGCGGGCGGGCGGGCCGCGGCGGCGGCCGAAGCGGGCATCTGCAGCCAGGCCTGCCAGAGTTTGCCCGCCGCGCCCGGACCGACGCCCGGCAGCAGGCGCACGGCGCGCTCGAAGCTGACCTCGTCGCGCGGATTGGCGGCCCATTTCAAAAAGGCGACGGCGTCCTTGACGTGCGCCTGCTCGAAGAACCGCAGGCCGCTGGTGATGACGAACGGAATGCGGTCCTGAGTCAGCTGCATCTGCACGTCCATCGACTGGAAATGCGCGCGGTAGAGGACCGCCATGTCCTTCCAGGCGACACCCTCGTTCTCGTGCAGGTCGCGCAGGCGCTGGCTGACGAAGGCGGCCTGCATCGACGGGGTGTCCAGCCGCACCAGCGCCGGCTTCAGGCCCTGGGACGGCCGGGCGGCGACCAGATTTTTCCGGAACTGCCGCGTGTTGGCCGCGATCGACTCGTTCGCCAGCGCCAGGACCTCCGGCACGCTGCGGTAGTTGGTCTCGATCTTGTGGACCTGCGCTCCGGGGTAGCGTTCGGGAAATTTCAGGATGTTCTCGAAGTTCGCGCCCCGCCACGAGTAGATGGATTGCGCGTCGTCGCCCACCACCATGATGTTGCCGTGGCCCCCCGCCAGCAGATCGATCATCTCCGACTGCAACGCGTTGGTGTCCTGGTATTCGTCCACCAGGATGAACTGGAACTGCCGCTGGTAGTATTTCCGCAGCGCCTCGTGATCGCGGAGCAGCGTGACGGTCAGCGCCAGCAGGTCATCGAAATCCATGCTGTTCGCCTCCTTCTTTCGCTTGGTGTAAAGGGTGGCAACCCGCTGGATCTTGTCGGTCAGCTCCTCGAAATAGCCAAAGCGCCGCAGGATCACATCCTCGACGGGCGTGCAGGTGTTGGTGGCCAGGCTGATCAGGCCGCCCAGGGCCTGGGCTTTGGGAAAATCGCCGTCTTCCGCCTTTTTCCTCCCTCTTTTGGCCCCCGGGCCCGCCTCCGCGCCCTTTTTTCCGCCCCCCGCGCCGTCGCGGGCCACCCCGCTCTGGTCGATGACCGTGGTCAGCATCTGTTTCGCGTCGTCGGAATCGAGGATTGAAAACTGGCGGGTGAACCCGAGCGTGTCGGCATGGAGGCGGAGCAGGCGGTTGCCGATCGAGTGGAAGGTGCCGCTCCACAGCCCGGCGGCTTGTCCTGGCACCAAGTGGCTGACCCGTTCGATCATTTCACGGGCCGCCTTGTTGGTGAAGGTGAGCAGGAGGATGTTGTCGGCGGCGATGGCATTGGCCAGCAGATAGGCCACGCGGTAGGTCAAGGTGCGGGTCTTGCCCGACCCCGCACCGGCGATGACCAGCGACTGTCCGGGGGCTGCCGTGACCGCGGCGTGCTGCTGCTCATTGAGCTCCGCGCGGAAATCAATGTCCACGGACGGTTCCCCGGAGGTCGACCCCAAGGTTCCGGCGGCCCCGGGCACGGGGTTGAGCGTGTAGGTGCGCGACATGGCGGCGTGGGCTTAGGTGCGCGGCCGCGGCCGGCCATGCAACGTCTTTTAACCGAAAAATTCCCCTTTTTCTCCGGCGTGGCCTCAGGTAAAACTTTAAAAAATTGCGGAGGACTGCCACTTCTGTATTGTCAATGTACTGGCGCGGCTATACTTTGTATGTACACGTCCTCAGTCTTTTCCCGGCTCCACACCACCCACACCCTCGGATTTCCATGAAGCTCAACCCATCACTTCATCGCCGGTCGGACGGCCGGCGTCCCGGCCCCCAGGAGAAGGGCGTCGCCCTGATCACCGTGTTGGCGATCGTGCTTTTGATGACCGTGCTCATCACCTCGTTCTTCACGATGTCGAGGAACGAGCTGACCACCGCCATCAAGGACTCGGAGAATCTGAAGGCGCGAGCCCTGGCCGATTCGGCGGTCAACATGGCCATTTCCCAGATTCGCGAGGGCACCACCCAGATCAACACCGACGGCGGTTACCTTGCGTGGTCCAGCCAGCCGGGAGGCATTCGGGTGTACCGCAATGACGGCCAGCTGCGCAGCATCATCAAGCTGTACTCCGCGCGCAACATGGCCGCGGATTCACTCGCGAGAGTGAGCCAGGAGGACATCCGCAACGATTGGGATGCCCAGCCGGACCATTGGGTGGACATGAATGAGCCCGCGATCAGCCCCAGCGCCTCCGAGCCCGACAACCTGGACCAAGCCCTGCTGGTCTTTCCAATTGTGGATCCCCGGGCCATGCGTTCGAAAAAAGAACTTTCGGTCGAGGGTTTCAGTTACGATCGCCGCGGGATCAACGGCATCGTCGCCCCCGCCGGCACCAAACTTAATTCGCAGCGCCTGCCGATGCCCGTGCGCTGGATTTATCTGCTCGCGGACGGCTCGTCCGGCGTGCTGAACGCCGGGGGCGAATTTGATTCCGCCGAGTCCGGCAAACAACCGACCAAAGAGAATCCGATCGTCGGCCGCCTCGCGTTCTGGGCCGATGACGAGACCTGCAAAATCAACCTCAACACCGCGTCCGAAGGCGTCCACTGGGACACTCCGCGGGTCAGCACCGAGGAAGACCGCTGGCTGGGGGCGAGTCAGCCTGTCAATGGTGAGTATCAACGGTATCCAGGGCACCCGGCCATGGTTTGCCTGAGTTCGGTGCTGTTCCCGAACCAGCGTTTCACCGCCAACGAGTCCGGATCACCATTCCCTCCGGTCGGCGGCGGGGTGGCCATGGACCGCCTGGAGAAAAAGGAGATCAAGTCCATCTGGCGCATGTCGCCATACATTTTCGGGGAAGAGGACAACACCACGACCAAGTCCAGTTCCTTCGGAGGCACCCTGCGGCCCGCCGGCTTGGCCGTGACCCAACCGGCCAATGCTTCTCAGGTCCGCAGCCTGAAAGGCGAGCCGAATCCCAAACACCTGTACAATTCCTACGACGATTATGTGGTCGCGGCCACCTCGGACGCCGCCATCGGCGGCCGTCCCGCGGACATCAACATCCGGGAACGGCGGCCGGTCGATGAGGACCCGGAAATCGATCTGCCGACCGACCGCATCCAGCAGGGACGCTTCTTCCTCACCACCCGCAGCGCGGCCCCGGAAATCACCATCAACGGCACGCCCCGGGTTTCGCTGTGGCCCCTGGCCGGCACGGAAGGCGGCCAGGACGGAGTGGACAAGGAATTGCTCAGCGACCGCTCGCTGATCAACGCTTCTTCAGCCTACAGCGTCTATGACGTGCTGATCGGGTTCAACACCCACCTGCGCCAGGGCCGCCTCGTCCGTCCTTATTATTTCCAGCGGCAGGACGTGGGCAGCCGCCACGCTGAATTCTATGACCGCTTCAGCCGGCGCAACGAGACCCTCTGGCGCTATATCGCGAACAGCATGGTCGAGCGGATTCCCGGGTTCACGGTGCGCCCGGACAACCGCCTGGGCACCTTTCCGAGCCTGGGTGCGAAATACGGAGAGGGGCTGCTGGACGACATCAACGCCATTGCGGCGCTGATGATCGACTACATCCGCAACCAGAACCTCACCGACGGCAATATCAATTCCTCGCGGTGGTATGTTCAACAAAACGTCTGGGGCCAGGTGACGCCGATCTGCATGTGCGGGGGAAGCGGTGCCCACAACGCCACCTGGCAGATCGCCACCCGGCCACTGCCCAAGGGAGTCGGCCGCTTCCTCACCATCAGCGAGGTCGCGCTTGCCGTGGGGCTGCGCAACCGGATCCCGGCCGGTACCAATCTTCCGAACGGCGCCTTTTTCGGAGACAATCAGCAGCAAGCGGCTGCGCTCGGCAACAGTTTCGACCACTACGAAGTGGAGGTCGCCGTGCTGCTTGAAGGCTTCAGTGCGGGCCAAGGCTGGGGAGAATACCGCCCCCGCGCCGGCTTTACCCTCTCCGGCTTCAATGGTCCCAACAAACAGATGGAGCGAGTGCCGAACACCAACGCCAACGCCACCGCGCAGGACATTTCGATCGGCGACATGACGCTCAGCGGCAAACGCCTCGTCTTCCCCAGCACGATGCCCAACCGATCCACGGGCTCTGCGGACCAGCCGCTGCCTCCGGGGAACTGGATTGGCTGGGGCGGCACCCTGGGCACCCGGTTCATGAACCGCCTGATCGCCTTCAAGCCTCTTCTTTTCTCCCTGCTGCCCGGCGATCCGGTGCCGAATTTCACGTTCTCCGGATCTCCGAACAGCCCGTCCCAAAGCCACCTGCGCCTGCTCATCACCGACAACGGCAGCAGCCCGGACGTGACCGCGGGGGTGGACACCGGCAACTTGATTCAGTTCATTCCACTAGCCTTCCCGGAAATCACACGGGTGGCGATGAGCCTGCCCTTCAATGACCCCGAGCCGATCCCCTTCACCGCTCCGGCCGCCACCGGCGGACCGGCCGCCGGGAAGAGAACCCGCATCGACCTCGCGCGCGGCGTGGAAGGGGAATTGTACGGATCCAACGGCCTGATCCATCCGGCCTACGACATCGTGCAATCGCTGGTGCCCAACCACGGCGATTTCCGCCTCATTGCCGCCAAACGCGCCGTGATGCAGGGCCAGGGCCGCGACGGCGAAAACAACGACGCCCGCACCTACCCGACGTTTGTCGGGCACCCCAATTATGGCACCACCCGGCTGGCCCACGCGCTGACCGAACCCCAGCCGATGCTCAACGGCAAGATCAGGAATGCGACCCCATACACCTCGCCGCAGGCGCTCCGCGGGGACGATGGATACTTTGACGCCGATGGGACCCGGCCCAGCGGCACCATCCGCACGGACATGGATTTCGAAAAAGCGTATCTGCCGGATTTCCCGATCAAGCCGTGGGCCGGCAATGCCCCCATCCGTCTGGTGCATCCGCTCAATACCGGCAATCTGGGTCTGGGCGCCATCTCCGGCGGGCGCAACGAGGTCAAGTCGATGACCGATGTGTTCAATAGCACCCGCTACGACCTCTTGACGGCCAACCGCTTCAGCCGCGGTCCGGGCCGTCCTGACCTGACGGGGGATTTTGACACCGGGGTCGGCCCATCGATGGATGGCCCTTACATCGGCCGTGGCGACGACGGTGAAGTGTACGGGGCCACCACTCCTGGCGGCTGGCCGTATTTCTCCGCCCTGGAGGGCCGCCCCCGGGGCACCGGCGCGCCGAAGGTGAATGCGGTCATGTTCTCGCCCAACCGGGTCATTGCCTCCTCCGGGGTCTTCGGCTCGCTGCCGACCGGCGTGCAGACCAATGTGCCGTGGCAGACCCTGCTCTTCCGTCCGGACCTGGAGTTGCTCCGGCCCTCCGGGCAGCCGGATCTGCAAACCCAGCATTACGGCTCCCGCTTTCCGCGCGATCACCTGATGATGGACCTTTTCTGGATGCCCGTGGTGCAGCCCTACGCCATCAGCGAACCCTTCGAGACGAAGGGCAAGATCAACATGAACTATCAGATCCTGCCTTTCACCTACATCAAGCGGGCCACCGCGCTGCATGCGCTGTTCAAGGCGGAAAAGATTCTCGCCATTCCCGACGAGCGCACCGACGACTACAAGATCGCCAACACGCAGGGCGGGACGAATGGATCCTACGAAATGGCGGACAAGAATCGAACCGCCCTCTTCCGCCACTTCATTGACGCGGAGCAGACGCTCACCCAATGGGAGGACCGGTTCAACGGCGTCTATCCGAAGGGCACGCCCGGATCCTGGCGGCCGGGGGCGTTCATTTCGCCCACCGAGATCTGCGACCAATGGCTGGTGCCTCAGGGATCGACCATGGACGATTTGTACAGCTTCTGGTCGTCCCACCGCCAGACGGGTGACAATGTGAAGGAAAGGCCATACACGAACCTGTATCCACGGCTGACCACCCGCTCGAACACCTACCGCGTCCACGTGGTGGCCCAGGCGCTGCGCAAGAACCTGCGCGGGGACGTCAAAACCTTCGATCCCCTGAAGGGTGACCAGGTCATGGCGGAGTATCGCGGATCATATCTGATCGAGCGCTCCATTGACCCGACCGACTCGGACATTCCAGATTACGCCAAACTCATCCAGGACAACCCGGGCGTGGACTACACCCCCCTGGACAATTATTATTACTACCGCATCAGCCAGGTGAAGCAGTTCGTCCGGTGACCGGACCGAAGAGGCTGATCCGCCTGCCGAGTGGCGGGGATCAACGGCCCGCCTCCACCCCGGTGGAGGCGGTCAGCAGTCCCGAGGCGGCCAGCGCGCTGAGCGCCCGGGCGCGGTGGCTCAACGCATTCTTCGTGGCCTCGGGCAATTCGCCGAAGCTGGCGCACTCGCCTTCGGGAATAAAAAGCGGGTCGTAACCGAACCCTCCCAGCCCTCGTTCCATCGGGGCGATGTGTCCTTCCACGGTGCCGTGGAACTCAGCAACTACGCGCCCCGCCCGCGCCAGGGCCAGCACGCAGCGGAAACGCCCCCGCCGGTCATGGCCGCGCACTCCCAGACGCTCAAGTTCGGACAGCAGCCGGGTCCGGTGGCCGGCATTGTCGCCGTGGCGGCCGGAGTAGCGGGCGGAGTGCACGCCGGGCGCGCCCCCCAGGGCATCCACCTCCAGGCCGGAGTCGTCCGCCAGCACCCAGCTGTCCGGCCCGGCAAGCGAGCAGGCGGCCAGTGCCTTGAGGGCGGCATTTTCGGAAAACGTCGCGCCGGTTTCCTCCGGCGCCGGCGCTCCCGGCCAAGTGGTGAGGTCCGTCACCACAAACCCGGGGCCCAGAATGGCCCGGACTTCGGCGGTTTTGTGGGCGTTGTGGGTGGCCAGCAGCAGCGGTATCATGGAGGGCGATGTACCCCGGCCCCCGCCGGCTGACCATCGGAATTGCGCGGCGCGGCCGGGCCGCCGCCGCCCTCTGGTCAACCTTCAGAGCGTGCCCGACGGGGCGTCCGGCGGCCAGACGTCGTCCAGGATCCGGTCCTGGACCTCATGCATGACGGCCCGGAGTTCGGGATCGGCATCGGTGTGGCCATGCAGGTGAAGCAGGCCGTGAATGAGGTAGAGAGCGGTCTCACGGAGCGCGGGGCCCCCGCGGGCGGCTGCCTCGCGCGCCGCTGTCTCCACGCTCACCAGGATCTCCCCGTGGTGAAACGTGATCACGTCCGTGGGGGTGGGGTCATCCAAAAAGTCCCCGTGGACGGCCGCGATCGCCTCATCGTCGACCAGTGAAATCTCCACGTCCTCCAGCGGGCGCAGCACCGATTCGGCGACCCCCGGCGCGTCCAGGATCCGGGGGAGTGCCCGCTCCAGCAAGCGGTTCAGGAAGGCCAGGTCCTCGGTCGAGGCGGGATGCCGGTCGGAATGGTCATGCAGGCTGGGCTGGGGCCTGCGGGAGTCCCCGTCCCGCGGTCCGTCCGCGAGATCAAGCCGATCCGGCGGAATCATGCCGCGCGCCCGCCTCCGCCTCCGCCGCGAATCACCTCGAACCGCGTGGGGCGTCCGGCGACGAGGCGGGTGGTGGCGGTGCCGGCCGGGGCGGGCTTGGATCCGGACTTGTCATCGCCGGCTCCGGGGCCGGCGGGCCGGGCGTAGCTGACCCGCTTGTGCAGCATCGAGCGCAGGGTGTTGGTGAAGCTTTCCTTGACGAGGCCCAGCTCGCCCAGGGTCAGCGGGCATTCGTCCAGCTGGCCCTCCAGCACGCGGCTCTCCACAATCTCGGAAACCAGCTGCTCGATGCGGGCCGGGGTCGGCTTTTCCAGTGAACGGGAGGCGCTTTCGATGGCGTCGGCCAGTGAAATAAGGCCTGCTTCCCGGGTTTGAGGAAGCGGCCCGGGGTAACGGAAGGTGCTCTCCTCAACCTCCGGCACATCCGTCTCATGAGCCTTCTCCTCGTCGGCCAGCGCCCGCAAATGGTCGCGCTTGGCCATGGCCCGCTGATAAAAGAACCGGGCCAGCGAGGTGCCATGATGCTGCTCGATCACGTCGATAATCTCGCGATTGAGCTTGTGGCGCAGGGCCAGATCAACCCCGTCCTTCACGTGCGAAATCACCACCAGCGCGCTCATCGACGGGGTCATCGCATCGTGCGGATTGTCGTCGTGCGGCTGGTTTTCAATGAAATACTCCGGATTTTTGAGTTTTCCGATGTCGTGGAAATAAGAGCAGACGCGGGTGCGCAATCCATCGGCCCCGATGACGTCAGCCGCCGCCTCGGCCAGGTTCGCCACCATCAGGCTGTGATGGTAGGTGCCGGGAGCCTCGATGGTCATGCGGCGCAGGAGCGGATGATTCAGGTCGCCCAGCTCGATCCAGGAGCCGGCGGTGGTCACGCGGAAGGTGGACTCCAGCAGGGGCAGCAGGCTGCTCACGACCATGGCGGTGGCGAGGCTGAGGCCGATCAGAAAGGCGGCCTCGCCCAGCAGCCCCTTCCATGAGTCGCCGCTGAACAGGTGAAAGTCCGCCAGACTGGCAAAATGGCCGAACAGGACCGCCAGGACAAACGCGGTCAGCCCGACGAGGAGCCCGGCGCGCAGCACATGCTGCCGCCGCCGCGCCTGACGGCCGGCGGCCACCGCCACCAAGCCGGTGCTCAGACTGCTGACCAGCCACGGCAGCATGGATTTTTCCGGCAGCATCAGGCAGCCCCACAGCGCGATGAAAATGGTGGCAAAAATGCCGTGGCCGCGCCCCAGCAGGATGGTCAAGGCCAGCGGGGCCAGGGCGTGGGGCATCAAGAGCAAGCGGAAATGCCCGGAGAGAAAATAGTCGTCAACCACCAGCAGGAGGACCTTCATCAGGCCGAGGTGCAGACCCAGCAGCGAAAGCACGAGGAGCAGACGGCTATTTTGCTGGAAGCTGTCCGGCTGGCTCAGGGAAAATTGCAGGATCGCCCCGAAAAAGAGCAAGCCCATCACCACCATCGCGCGCACCGGCTCGTCCACATGCGGCACGCCAAAGGCCGGGCGCCAGAGCACCAGCCAGCCAAACAACAGGCCGGCCATCCCCAGCAACAGGCCCATCACAACCGGGCTGGTGCAGAGGAACTCTCGACAATGGCCCATTTCCCGCTCGCGGCGCTTTTTGCCGCAGGAGAGGCCCTTTTGATGCAAGCGGAGGCGCTTGAATGACTCGATCATGAAATGTCCGATCCGGGGAAATCCGCCGAATGGGCGCGTGTTGGAAATTCGAATCTTACAGAATCGCGGGGCCGTAGCAATAACGACTTTGGCGAAGGGCGGGCCCAGGATGTTCAAAAAAACGCTTTGTCCGGCAGGGCGCTCCAGCCGAGCAGATCAGCCACGCCGATGCCGGCGAGGCTGGGCAGGATGCGCTGCGCCCCGGTGAAATCGGATCCGCGCGTGACCGGGCTGGGCACGATGACGCACGGGCTGCCGGCGCTCTGGGCGGCCCGCAGACCGTTGCGGGAATCCTCAAGGACCACGCACCGGCCCGGCGGGATGCCCAGTTCGGCCGCCGCGCCCAAAAACAATTCGGGGGAGGGTTTGGCCTGCCGCACCCGGTCGCGCGTCCACACCGCCCGAAACGCCGGAGCCAGTCCCAGGGTGTCCAGCCACGGCCCGACCCAGTCGGCGGTGGAACTGGAAGCCAGCGCGCACGGCACGCCCGCCTCCGCCGCCTCCTTCAGGAGCTCCCGCACCCCGGGCAGCGGGGACAATCCACGATGGCCCGCCCGGATCACCTCATCCTTGGCCGCCAGCAGCGGCGGCCAGTCCAGGAGGCACCCGAGCCGCCGCTCCAGCTCCGCCATCGGATCGAACTGGCCAAACGTGCTCCCGACGCAGTGAACGTACTCGGCCAGGCCCAGAGCTTCGCCCTGCGAGGCGTACAAGGCGGCCCAAGCTCCGTAAATGGCGGACTCGGTGTCGGCGATGAGGCCGTCGAAATCAAAAATCAGGGCCTGCGCCGCGGGCCGGAAGGAGTCATTGGTCATTGGTCATTGGTCAGCGTCGGTTCATCCACTTCTCCGGCCCAGCCTTCACCAATGAAGGCGGTGATTTCGACCCGCGGGGGCACGAGGGCCGGGTCGGCCATGCGCAGTTCGCAGCGGTAGGGGCGGGGTTGTTCCCAGGTGAGTTCACGCTGGAAAAGGCGGCCGAGGTCGGAAGCCTTGTCCACGATGGCCAGGCCTGGCCGGCTGGGCCGCGGGCCCTCCAGTCGCACCGCAATCGCGGTCTCCGGGGTGAGCCCGGCGCTGGCGAAATGGGCGTCGGTGCCCGATCCGCGCCGCGCCGTGACGTGGAGGAAAACAGGGGGGCCGGGCGCGTCTTCATGGAAGATTTCCCACGCAAAGTGACGGGCCTGGATCAGGCGCTCCCAGTCCAGCTTCCATCCGTCCGGCGTTTCCTCAAGGCGCAGGGAGAGCACGGTGCCGCGGTCCGTCCGCATGGTGAGCCGGGCCGAACGGCGCCCACCGGTGAGGACGAGCTCACTCCCGATTTCCTCGACCAGGGAAATGGGCGTCCAGGGATGCCGGGCATGGTAGCGGGCCATCAGGGGAGCGAGCCGGCCGGCCTCCAGGAGCAGCGGCTGGGCCGCGGTCCAGTCACTGCTGCCAAGCGCGCCGGACGCCGCCGCGCGGGCCTCAGCCAAAATCGCCGTTTTCACCGGCGCGGCATCCTCCGCCGGCGCGGGCGCTTCGGGGCGGGCTTGTGCGGGGGCGGGCTGCAGCCACCGCAGGCCGAAACCCGCGCCGCCCACCAGCGCAACCGCCAGGACCGCGGCCAGCAGGCCCTTCCACACCGCCCAGGAGCGCGCCGGGGCCGCGGTGGGCGGACCCAGGGCGTCCCGCCGCGCCTGCGCGCCGCACCACGGGCATTCGATGACGGCCGCGGGCACCTCGCTCGGCGACCGATAGGCCCGGCGGCACTGGCCGCACGCCACCGTCTCCGGCGCGGAGGCGGCGGTCGCGGGAGGCGGCGCGGTCATGGCAAGGTCACCTCCAGCAGCGAGGCTCCGGCGTCACCAGCGCTCAGGCGCGCCTCGCCCCAGGACGCCGGAATCATCAAAAAGGCCCCGGGCCCGAAGGCCGCCCCGCCTGCCTCCACCCGGCCGGCCACGACCCCGATGATCCGGAAACCCGCGCCGTCCCGGCTTTCGCCGCCGTCCAGGCTGATTTTCTCCACCCGGAAATGCTCGCCGGCCGCCAGGGTCGTGCCGCCGGGCGGAGTGACGGCCGGCGTGGTGTCCGTGAAGTCGATGCAGGCCAGGGATTCCGCCACCTGGAGGGCGCGGGGCCGGCCATCGAGCCCGGGACGGTTCCAGTCGAAGACGCGATAGGTGGTGTCGCTGTTTTGCTGGATTTCAAAGATGACCAGACCGGCCCCGATGGCATGGAGCCGCCCGCTGGGGATGAAAATCGAGTCTCCGGTCCGCACCGGCAGGCGTGGCACCAGGTCCGCCACGGTGCCGTCCGCCAGCGCCCGTTCGAAGGCGGCGCGGTCCACCCCGGGCTTCACGCCGGCGAAGAGGACCGCCTCCCCGCGCGCCTCCGCGATGAACCACATTTCCGTCTTCGGCTCTCCGCCGAGCCGGGCGGCGACCTCCGCCGGCGGGTGCACCTGGATCGACAGCGTGTCCGTGGCGTCGAGGATCTTGATCAGCAGGGGAAACCGAGGACTTGGGTGCGCCGCGGTGGCCGCGCCAAAAACGTCCCGGCGTCGGTCGCGCCACAGCTCGTGCAGGGTCAGGCCCTCGAGCGGGCCGCCCGCGACCACGCTCTGGCTCTCCTCGCGGTCCACCACCTCCCATGATTCTCCGATCGGCGTGGCCGCATCCGGGAGGACGCGGCCGTACAGCCGCTCCAGCGAGCGGCCGCCCCATGGGCGCGGCATGTACATCGGGCAAAAGGTGAGCGGTGCGTTCATGCGGAGACCGTGATCATTCCCCAGGAGTGAGGCGCTTTCAAGGCGGGGCTGACGCCCGCACCCCGGAGCGGGGCCAGCGGCGCCGGGGCTGCGGGCTTCAGCCCTTCCAACCCCTACAGCGAGTGCCCCATCTTCATCTTTTTGGTCTCCAGATAGCGGGCGTTTTCCGGAACCGGCACCGATTTGATCGGGACCTGCTCGACAATCGTGAGCTGGTGGCCCTCCAGGGCCACGACTTTGCGCGGGTTATTGGTCATGAGGCGGATCTGGCGCACGCCGAGATCGCCAAGAATCTGCGCTCCCATGCCGTAGTCGCGCAGGTCCATCGCGTAACCGAGTTTGAGATTTGCCTCCACGGTATCCAGCCCCTGCTCCTGCAGCTTGTAGGCCTTGATCTTGCCGTGCAACCCGATGCCGCGCCCCTCATGGCCGCGCATATAGAGAATGACGCCGGAGCCTTCCGCGGCGACGCGCGCCATCGCGGCATGGAGCTGGCTGCCGCAGTCGCAGCGGCGGGAACCGAAAATGTCGCCGGTCAGACACTCGCTGTGCACGCGGACCAGAACCGGCCGCTCCGGATCAATCTCGCCCATGACCAGCGCCACGTGGTGGATGTCCTCCAGGGTGGATCGGTACAGATGCAGTTTGTACGTGCCGTAGTCGGTCGGCATGTCCACCGCCTCGATTTTCTCCACCAGCTTCTCGCGTTCGCGACGCCAGGCGATGAGGTCGGCAATGCTGCACCGCTTGAGCCGGTGTTTTTTGGCGAATTTTTTCAGGTCCGGCAGCCGGGCCATGCTGCCGTCCGCGTTCATGATCTCGATAAGCACGCCGGCCTCGCGGAATCCGGCCAGGCGCGCGAGATCCACTGCGGCCTCGGTGTGGCCGGCCCGCCGCAGCACGCCCCCAGGTTTGGCGACCAGGGGGTTGATGTGGCCGGGTTTAACGAAGACCTCGGGCGTGCTCGCGGGGTCGGCCAGCAGCCGAATCGTGCGCGCCCGGTCGGCGGCGCTGATCCCGGTGCTGATGCCCGCGGCGGCGTCCACCGTCACCGTGAACGCGGTGCCAAAGGGGTCGCGGTTGCGCGGCACCATGCTCTCCAGCTCCAGCCGCTGCGCAATCGCCGCGGACACCGGCACGCACAGCATCCCGGCCCCCTCGCGGGCCATAAACGCCACCTGCTCGGGCGTGATGGTCTCTGCCACGCCGACCAGATCGCCTTCGTTTTCCCGGCTTTCGTCATCTGTGACGATGACCAAACGCCCGGCCCGCAATTCGGCGATGACCTCCTCTACGGGGGAGGCCGGGGGGGGCGCCGGGGGGGGCGGGGCGGGGGAGGCCTGGCGGCGATGAGTGGTCGTTTTCAGAGTTCGAAGGTCAGGCGGCAGCCTGAATCACGAATGGAAACCGATCCACCCGTTTTAACATCGCCCGCAGGTGCCGGGATGTCGGCCCGGGCCCTCAAATCCGGATCCTTTTCTTCTTGTAGGTCATCGTGTGTTTGATGACCGGCTCCTTGCTGCCGGCGATGGTGGTTTCGCCCTCTCCTTTGATTTCGTTGCCCTCGACCTTCATGAAGAAGGTGCTGACGCGCTCGTCATCATCCCCGGCGGAGGTCCAGACGAGCACCTTTTTTTTGTCGTCCCAGTCCATCTCGAAGCGCTCCTGATTGCCGTCGGAGTCAAAATACCAGGCGCGATACAACTCCTCTTCGGGGTCGTACGAGCAGATCCATTTGTACGTGGTCGGCCCGTCCTCGCTCTCCCCTTGGCCGTGCATTTCAAAGTGTGTGCCCTCAAGCGAGAAGAATCCCTTCCATTCGTCGGTGGTGGTCAGGGTCGTGTCGGTCGGCAGGATCTGGTATTCCTCCGACCCCACCCATTCACCGACGTGCGAGTCGAAATATTTCAGCTTTTCCTTGATGGTGGCGAGTTTTTCCGCCTGGGCCTCGGCGAGCTCCTCCTGGGCGGAGGGTTCCTCCTGGGCAGGCAGGCAGGGGCAGAGGAGGAAGGCCAGTGCGGCCCCCAGGGCGGGAAATAAGGAAATCTTCATGACAACCGCATACCATACGCCGCCTGCGCGAAAAAGGAAAGCGGGATGGGGGCCGGGCGGCCGGGCGGCCGGGGGCGGGCGGCTCCGGGCCAAGATGGCCGAATTTTCAACGATTCCTCGACGGGTGATGTCTGAAGTGGTTCACTCCGCAGGCCAGCCGCCCGCAGTGAAGATTTTTTTGACCTCATGGGTCCGCATCTTACAGTTCCCCGAAGGACCTCCCGCCGCGCCGCCGCGCTGGTGGCTGTGCTTTTTGTCGTGGGCACGCTGTCGCTGATGCTGGCCACCACCGCCTTGATCGTGCGGAGCGACGCAGAACTGGCCACTTCGCAGAAAAAAGCCTTTCGCGCCACCCAGCTGGCCGAGATGGGCATCGCCATCGGCGCCAACCCGGTCGTGAAAAAGACCGATCTCGCGCTGCTCAACCAGACCATTTTTCAAGACGAGTCCTTTTCGGTGAAAATCAAGGGCGAGGGAGGCAAGTTCAACATCAACACCCTGGTGCAACAAGCCAAGGCCGACCCCGGGGACAGCCGCCAGGCGCTGGAAATCGTCCTGGCCGCCCTCGGCGTGGATGACGGCGACCTCCGCTCGCTGATGATCGACAACCTCATCAACTGGGTGGATGAGGATGACGAAGCCGAGGGCGACAGCCAAACGTACGAAAAAGACCGCTACGAGGCGGAGGGCTTCTTCAACTACCCATTCAACCGGCCTTTCTACAGCCTGGATGAAATGCTGCTGGTCAAGGAACTGAACATTCTCCCCGGGGTCTGCCCGCACTGGCGCGACATCTTCACCATTTACAGCGCCGGCAAACTCGATGTCAACGAGGCCAGTGCGGAATGCCTAGCCATCGCCTCCCTCGAAAGCGTGGCCGATGCCCAGCGCTACGCCCAGCAACAATTTGAAACGACGGTGGACGAGCGCGCCGAGCCCAACGAACACTTCAAGGACGCCCAGGAAGTGGTCGACGCCCGCTGGGGCCGGGACGGCCAGGAAAACACCACCGATGACGAACAGCTGGACGTCAATGCCGTCGCCACCATGATGGGCATGGACCCGGCCCTCGCGGCCAACCGCCTCACCAATCAAGACCAGACCACCCGCATCGAAAGCACCGCCACCGTCGGCGACCTCCGCAAACGCATCGTTCTCATCGTCCGCAACCGCGCCCAAAATCCTCAGATCCTCATGCGGGAAGAGGTGCCACTTTTCGATTGAGAACCCCCCGGGGCGAGAGGCCGCCTTCCCCGCTAAACCCTGAACCCACACATTTTTTAGTGTCCGCACCCACCAAGAATCCGAAGTCGGAAATGACCCTCATGTGCCCCGGCGAGGACACCTGGGAACTGTGGAAACAGGGCCCGGTCAACGGCTTCCAGCCCGCCGGCACGCCGCCGGTGGATGCCGACGGCACCCCCACCACTTCGATGGGGGCGCGGGTGCTCGCCTTCCCGGTGCGCGCCGCCTTCGCCGTGCCGCTGTGGGTCCCGTCGATCGACGCCGAGGCGGTGGCCGGGGCGCTCGACATCCAGGTGGAAAAGCTCAACCTCAAGACCGACGAGGGTGGCGGGCGGCTGGTGCAGCAGCAGACCATCGAGCAGGCGGACGGGCAGACCCTGGCCCTCGCCACGGTGCTCAACGAACGCCAGCTCAAGTCCTTCCCCGGAGGGGGCATTCCCGAGCAGTTTGAAGTGTCGCCGTTCCTGTTCGACCTGCCGGAAAACAGCCTGATCCTCTGGCGCGAACTGGGCAAGGTGGTCGCGGTGGTGACGCGACGGGACCGTCCGGTGCATTTTCAGACGCTGGGATCCCAAGTTATCACCGAGGCCGCGGTGCATGAACTGGAACTCGTGCTCATGCAGCTTGACATGCAGGGCATGGATGGCGGCCTGGAGCAGGTCGTGCTCTGGACCGAGGCCGTGGAGCCCGAAGGCGAGGCCGCCTTGCGGCAGGCGTTCGGGGTGCCGGTGGTGCGGCGGAAAAAGCCGGTTCCAGAACTGCCCGAGGTGCCCGCCGGTTTTCTTCCCCGCCAAGTGGCCGAGGCGCGGGTCGCGGCCGCCCGTCTGCAGCGCACCCGACGGCTGGCCGGTCTGGCCGCCCTGGCCTACTTGGCCATCGCCGGGGCCTACGGATTCTTCGCGGTGCGGGACATCATGGCCGCCAGAGCCTTGAAGACACAGCGGGACGCGCTCGAAAGCATCGCCGGCAACGTGGACAGTGAGCGGATCCGCTGGCTGGCCATGCTGGAAGTGACGCACGCCGACCGCTATCCGCTGGAGCGGTTTTACCAGGTCGCCAAAACCCTTGAGGAGGGGAGTCAGGTGCGGCTGACAAAATTCACCTTCGAGCCGAACCGGCTCGTGGTGACCGGCGAGGCGGAAAACATCCCCCGGGCCATCACCTATCAGAACTCCCTCTCGCGCGACCCGGGTCTCGCTGACTACGAGTGGGACAAGACCGCCCCGCGCGGCGACCAAAAAACCGGCTTCGCCAGCTTCCAAGTTGTTGGCAATCTCAAAAATGCGCTCCCTGTCCAGCCGTGAACGCCGTCTCATGATGCTGCTGCTCGTCGCGGGCTTCCTCATCCTGAATTTCCTCGGCTACCAGACGCTCGCCCAGCGGCGCACCGCCGCGCTCGGGCAGCAGCGGTCGCTCCGTTTGGACATCGCCCGGCTCCAGGAGCTGCAGGCGGTCAAACCCGTGGTCGATGTGAACAGCGAGTGGCTCGACAAGCACCTGCCCGCCTACCGGGACATCAACCAACTGGAGACCCATCTCTTCAACGTCGTGACCAACAAGGCCATCGCCGCGGACGTGGATCTCAGCAAGAAGGATCCCCAGCCCACCGTGAAGGACGCGCTGGTGCACCGCTCGAGCATGCAGATCGAGACCACCGCCCCGATGGAGAATCTGGTCACGTTCCTGCACTCCCTGCAGGGCCGGGAGGACTTTCGTTTCATCAGCTTCCTGGAGATGACTCCAACCAAGGATGAGGAAGAGGTTCGCTGCGTGGCCCGCGTCGAGCAATGGTGGCGGCCCGACAGCGATCTGCTCGCGGGCATCGTCTCTTCCGATGTGCCGACCCTTCCGGAAATCCCGCTGGCCACCCCGGTTCCCACCCCTGCCGGGAGCCCCGCCGAGGGCGAACCAGCCGGCGAACCAGCCGGCGAACCAGCCGGGGAGACGGGAGCCGACACGCCCCCCGTTGAACAGCCTGCGGCGGAGGCGGTCCAACTTCCTGTGCCGGGGTCGGACACCCTGCCGCCGCCCCAATAGCGCCCGCCATGAAAACCAGCCCCCTCTTTTTTGCCCTCCTGCCGCTGACCTCGGCTGCGCGCAGCCAGTGCCTGCCGTCGGCGGCCGCCCGCCGGCATCTCGCGCTGGCGACGCTGCTCGCCGCCGCCGGCCTGCTCCCGCTCCCCGCCCAAAACACCCCGTCCCCGCCGGTCCCGAAGGCAGCGGCAGCGGCGGCGGCCGCCGCATCCACACCCGCGGCCCCGGCCGCGGAGGCTGGGGCGGACACGCCCCTGGACCCCGTCCATCCAGACCAGCTCAAACGCCACGGTCTCGACCGCTACGAAAAAATCATCGAGAAATCCCCCTTCGCCTTCAAGATTGTGCGCCAGGAGGGGCCGCCGCCGGTCTCGTTCGCCGCGGAACTCGCGCTCGCCGGCTTCACCGTGGACTCAGGCAAAAATATCACCTACGCCAGCATCGTCGACAAAAAGACCAACAAGCGGTTTGTCATCCGCACCGATCAGCCGAATGCCGACGGCATCCAACTGGTCCGCCTGAATCGAGGCCAGACGCTGCTGGAAAGCGCCGTGCTGGCCCGCAAGGGCGCGGAGGAGGCGGAAATCAAGTCGGACAAGCAGGTCATCGAACGCAAGGCGGTGGTGAATGCCGCGGTCGCCGGCCCCGCCGCGGTGGCGGGACGCCCGCCGGGCCCCCAGGGCAACACGGCCAATTTGAATCTCAACGTCAACCGCGCCGCCAACGTGCAGGCGCAGATCAATACGCAACTGCAAACCCAGCCGGGACTGGCACCCCAACCCGCCGGGCTGCCGCCGGGGGCCGTTCCCCAGGCAGGAGGCGCCCCGCCGACCGCGGGAGACCTTTCGGTCCAGGCCGCCCAGCCGCAGCCTGCCCCAGCCAGGCCCGGCCAGGCCCCCGGACGCCGCCGGGTGATCCTGCCGCCCGCCGTGCAGAATTGACTTCGCTCCGCCGGGCCGAGTCCCTTTCCACTCACTCTTTCTTTCCGCTCATCTCACACCTCAGTTCAATGGACAAATCTTTCGCGAAGTACCTGCTTCCAGCCGGCCTGGCCCTCGGCCTCCTGGTCGTCCTCCGAGCCCAAAACCAGGATCCACCAGCCGCGCCCGCGCAACCCGGTGCCACGCCGGCACAGCCGGGTGTCCGTCCCGGCCGCCCGGTCGTGCGTCCCCGCACCGTGGTCACACCGCCTCCCGCCGCGCCCGCCGCGCCCGCCCCAGACGTCGCCACGGTTCCCGACAACGCCGCCGCACCCGCCGTGAACACGGCGGCCGACGAAATCGCCTCGCCCCTGCCGCCCGAAGCGGCCGAGACCCAGGATGCCCCGCCGGTCGCGGCGGTGCCCCCGACCGTCGAGGCACCCGCCCTGCCGCCTGCCACCGTTCCGGCGGACGCCCCGCGCCGTCCGGCCGCGCTGCCGGGCGGCCCCCGTCCAAGCCCGGCCCGGCCCCCGGGAGCCACCGCCGCCCGCCCCGCGGTCAATCCGGTCAATCCGGTCAATCCGGTCATCGCCGCCGAACCGGGATACGATGCCGAGGTGCCCGAAATCGAGTTCACCGAGTCGGCGATGGACATCTCCGACATCATCGACAAATACGAGGCCTTCACCGGTCGCAGCACGATGCGCGACGGCACGATCCAAGGCACCCAGCTCCCGCTGCGGAGCAACGGGAAAATGACCCGCAATCAGGCTGCCAATTACATCAAGGCCTTCCTGCTCCTCAATGGCTACAGCATCATCCCGTCAGACATCAAGGGCGTGGACAAGGTCATTCCCACCGCCCGGGGTCCGCAGGTGGAGCAGGGTTCAAGCGTGCAGTCGGTGTACACCGACCCCGCCAACCTCCCCGAGACCGAGCAAATCATCAATTACGTGCTCTATCTGAAGCACATCGGTGCCGATGAAGCCGCCCGCTCGATGCAGGCGATCCTCGGCCAAAGCCGGCAGAACGTCAGCAAAATCACCCCGGTGCCCGCCGCCGGTGCCCTCATCATCACCGACAATCTCCCCGCCATCCGCCTCGCCATCGCCCTGCAGGATAAAATCGACGTGCCCAGCGCGGCCGTGGTCAAGGAGTTCTTCCAGTTGGAGCGGGCCGACGCCGAAGAAGTCGCCCAGATCCTGACCGACATTCTGGCCGCGCAAACCAAACTGCGCGGGCAGGCTTCCGGCGCCGCCCCCGGCGCACGGGCCGTGCCCGTCAATCTGGCCGCTGAACAGCTGCAGGCGGGGCTGCCTCCCGGCGCGCTCGGAAACGTCATCGGGCAGCCCGGAACTCCGGGTGCCGGCGGGACCCCGCCGCCCGATGAATCAACCGTCATGGTGAAAGCCATCACCCGCACCAATGAAGTGCTGGTTTCAGGCCGCCCGAGCGACCTCTCCTATCTGAGGGATCTGATCAAGGAGCTCGACAAGGAAGCCAACGTCAAGAACCTCAAGCGTTTTCAATTGCGATTCATCCGGGTCGAAGACTTCCTTGAAATCGCCCAAGACGCCATCGGCCGGGGCCAGGAAGTCATCGGCGGCGGCGCTGGGGGGGCGGCGGGCGGCGGTGGTGCCGCCGGTGCCCGCGCCGGAGCCGGCGGACGGCAGGGCACCGGCACCGGCTTCCAGGGCAACGCCGCCTTTGGGGGCGGACAGACTTTTGGGTCGAATGCGACCCGGGGCGGAGGCACCGCCCGCGGCGGCGGTGGCGGCGGCGGCGGCGGCGGCCTCAGCAGCGGCCGCAGCAGTTCGCCCAGCAGCACCGGCCAGGAACTCATCCCCTCGTCCACCATCGTCGGCAAAACCCTGCTGATCGCGGAACCACGCTCCAATTCCCTCCTTATCGCCGGCCCTCCCGAGCACCTGACCCGCATCGAAGAGGTCCTGGCCGAAATGGACGTGCGCCCGCTCCAGGTCGCCATCTCGGCCGTCATCGCGGAAATCACCCTCACCGACGACCTCCAGTATGGCCTCGACGTCATCCGCAAGGCGGAAAACGTGGTCTTCGGCGGCCAGGACATCAACTGGGCTGGTGCCCTGACCAACCTGGGCAGCAGCACCGGCATCATCGACCCGGCCGATCTCATCGACGTCAGCGCTTTTTCAAACGTTCCAGGCGGACTGAACCTCTACGGGGCGCTCGGCGAATTGTTCAACGTGTACGTCCGCGCGATCGAATCGACCGGGCGGGCCCAGATCCTTTCCCGCCCGTTTGTCTTCACCGCCAACAACAAGGAGGCCAACATCTCCGTGGGGCGGCGCATTCCCGTTCCCTCCAACACCCAGTCGAATGTCACCAACGGCACGACAACGTTCAATACCAACGTCGAATACGAGGACGTGAACCTGGAAATCCTCGTCACTCCGCTGATCAATTCGAAAAACGAGGTCACTCTCAACATCACCGAGATCAACGACGGCCTCGGACCTGACCGCCAGGTGGGAGAGCAGCTCGTTCCGGAAATCACCCAGCAATACCTCAACACCGAGATCACCGTGCCCAATGGCGGCATCGCCGTTATCGGTGGGGTCATCCAGGAAACCGACGACCGGTCCAACAACGGCATTCCCTGGCTCGCGAGGGTCCCGATCCTGCGGGGGCTGCTCGGCAATACGTCCAAAGGACGCCGCCGCTCGGAACTGCTCATGTTCATCCAGCCCCGGATCGTCGAGACATCCGAGGAGCTTGAAGGCATGCACACGGACCAACTCCGCCGCACCGCCGTCGGCAAGGAAGCGCAGAAATTCGCCAAACCGGCCTACGATTCCAGCGACGTCATCCTGCCCACCGAAACGGGCGACATCCCGCTCGATTCCGCGCACACCCTGCTGCCCAATCAGGGCGAGCGGTCCGCCCCGGCCCCAGGGGTCAATGCACCAGCGGCCGCCGCCCAGCTCAAGGCCCTGCAGCTCGAGCCCTCCCGCTCTGGCGCTGCCCGGACGCCGACCGCCAGCGCGCCGGCGGCGGGCCCAGACGAGCAGATGTCGACCTCCCTGCCGAACGAAAAACGCCATCCCGCCTTTTGGGAGCGCGAAGAAATGGCGGTGCCCGCTTCGACCTCCCGCTCAAAACCAGAAAAGCCCGAAAAAAGGGAAAAATCGGGAGCGTCGCAGTTGCTTCCCTGGAATTGGGGCCGCAAGACACCCGCGCCGGCGGCCCCCGGAGCCGCCCGAACCGACGGCTGAGGCTCTGTCGTGGACAAGATAAAACATTGCCAATCAATGCCCTGTGAAAAATATGAAGGGGCGACAAAGAAACCTTCCAAAAAAAATCGAGCCAATTCATAGAAAAACTTGCCATCAGCCACGCCTTCTCCTAAGTTCAACCTTGCCCACCAGAAAAATCACCCAATCCGCCATGAAAATTCCATCCCGCATTCTGACTGGCGCCGCCTTGTTCGCCGCGGTCCTGTCGCCTTCATTCGCACAAACCGCCACGACCAAACCGGTCGGCTATAGGACTGAAGTCCTTAAAGGTGCGGGGGCGTTTAACCTGCTCAGCCCAAACCTGGATAATCCAGTGGGTGCCGCCGGTACCATCGACGCCATTGCCGCCACGGCGCTGACCGACAACGAAGCCAACTTCTCCGCGGCCTTCACCGCCGGCGAGGCGCTCACGTTGAAGATCATGGACGGTGCCAACGCCGGCCTGATCACGGACGTCGTCAGCTTCACCGCCACCGCGCTGACCACCAGTGACAACATCAGCACTCTCATCGCCAACGGTGTGAAATACGAAGTGCGCAAGACGCCAACGATCGCCAGCATCTTCGGCGCAACCAATTCCGCCGGCCTTCTGGCTGGTCTGGCCGCCACCGCCGACATCGTCTGGGTTCCAGACGGTTCGGGTGGTTACCTGCGCGTTTTCTTCTCGACGGGTGGAACGCAAGGTGCCGGATGGCGCTCCGTCGGTGGTCTGACCGCTGATCGTGCGAATGCCGTGGTCGGTATCACCGATGCCGTTTTCATCCAACGCCGCGCCACGACGGATCTTTCGGTTGTCTTCACCGGCCACGTGCAAACGACCGCCACCAAAACACCGGTCATCACCGGGTTTAATCCCATCAGCCGCGTCATCCCAGTCGGCCTGAGCCTCGCTGACAGCGACCTCGAAACCGAACTCGCCCAGGGCTTGGCCGGTACGGCCGACCTGCTGTGGAACCCGAATGGCCAAGGTGGTTACACCCGCTACTTCTACAGCACCGGTGGAACCCAAGGCACGGGCTGGAGGAGCGTCGGCGGTCTGACGACCGACCAAAGCACTGCCACCCTGCAGTCGGGCTTCCTCGTTCAGCGTCGCGGTGCTGCGACCAACGCCACTCTTCGCATCCCATCGGGACTCGACCTGTAAGTTACATATTCTCGTATCGATTACCTCACATCAACATGAAAAAAACACTCATCGCTTCGTTGTTCCTCGCTGCCGCGCAGCTGACCCAGGTCTTTGGCGGCAATATCCTGTCGACCAACTTTGACGAGGCGGCCAACCCGATCGTTCAGCTTCCGATTCTGTCGACGGCTGGCGGCACCGCGGCCACCGCCGGGTTCGCGGCGATCGGAGCCTTCAGCTCCGATCCAACTTCCCTCATCACTGGTCTGACCAGCCCTGCGGGTCGCGACGCGCTACTCCAGCAGTTCACCCGCTTCGGTGGCGGTGCAACCGTGGGTGCCGGTGGCCTTTCCGGCCTCTTTGTTTCCGACAACAGCGTCCCCCTCGCTACTGGTGATGCGTTCGTGACCAAGTCGATCTACACGATCATTGGCAATAACGCCACGCTGGAAGCCTCCGATCACTTCGCGATCGTTCGCGATGACAACACCTTTGGTGCTGACAATCCGGTCTTCGAAGGTCTGGCCGACATCTCCAACCCAACCTCGGTTCTCCTGTTCGGAGCGGCTGATGGTCCTGCCCTGACGACCGCCGTCGGAGCCAGCATGAATTCGCTGCGTCTGCAGGCGATCCCTGAGCCAATGTCCGCCATGCTGCTCCTCGGAGGCCTCGCCCTCTGCGTTCGCCGCCGTCGCGCCTAATCAGTCATTCTTCTCGAAGCCACCCACGAAAGTGGGTGGCTTTTTTTGTTATGAGACCCCTCGTTTGCCTTCTCATCTCCCTTGTCGGCTTTTCTTCTCCGGTTGTTTCGGCCGAGAGCGCCCCGCCATCGCCGGCCCCGCAGACCCGCAAGCACACGTCGTCGCTCACGTTCAAGAACGGCACGTATACCAGTATTTTTGGCATCGTGCCGAAGGAGTATAAACTTGAGTCAGAGGAGACCCGCGAAATCATCCTGAAAAAAGAGGATGAAAGCACGTTCACCTTGATGCTGGTCGCTTCTGAGACGCGACGGATTCTGTCAATTCCGGACGAGACCCCCAGTGTCGAAAGCGCGCCTAAACCGCTGACCGGAAAAACGCTGCGAGTCACCCGAGCCGGTGAAAAATGGGATTTTGAGGTGGTTGGAAACGTCCCTCCCTCCGAGGAAGAAACTAGGGAAGCGCAGCGACTCATCACCCGCTATCAGCCCGGCGCTTCACCTTTCATCAAACTGCCTTGGACGCCGGAAGGCACTGCGGCGGTGGACGTGGTCTCGCTGCTCGTCTTTCTTGGCTACACTCACGTCAGCGAGCTTCACGGTTCGGCCCAAGTCAAGCGCTCCACCAACGATCCGAGCGGGCCGCTGACCCTGGACGTGGACGCCATTTTTCAGTCGGGGGAAATGAACGCTCGGATTTCCGTGGAATTGAAGGCTTCAGGGACCCTGCTTCATCCGGAAGAAGCCGCGATCGAGCAAAAATTGCGGCTTGACGGGCAATTGAACATTCATGGAGAAAGAAATCTTCCCGATGGCAGGAAAGTTCCCTACAGTCTCATCACTGAATTTAAGTATGAAACGGTGAGTGCTTCCGTGCCGGGTGCTTGAGCCCTTACCCACCTCTGCCAGGATGAAGTTTTTCGCTTTGCCGGTTTTCGTATTCTTGTGCTCCAGCACCGGCACGGGTCGTGCTGGAACTATTCTGATGCAGAATTTTTTCGAGGATGGTTCGTCCGTCTTGCCGGTGGTTCTAAACGACGGCCGGCTGCCACCGACAGGCTCCGGCATCGCGGTGGTGGGCAGTTTTATGGACGAATCATTGGTGTCGGAAACCGAAGTGACCCTCGCCGGGTGGCGCATGCTCTTGACGGGTTTTGTGCCATTTGGATCGTCGGCGGCCAAGCTCGGCGACAGCAATGCGTACGGCATCCCGGGACTTTATTCGGTGGATGTCTCGCAACAGTTGACTCCGGATCATGCCCTCGTAGGCCGGTCGATGTTCACCCTGATCGGCAACGAATCCACGCTCGCGACCTCCACCGCCGTGGTGGTGATGCGGATCGGCGGACTAAGGGCGGGCGTTGGATTCCGGGTTTGAGGCCGGGGCTGGGGCCGCTGCGCCCGCTTTCGGCCGTTCCTCAACGTCAGCCTGTTCTTGTTGCAGCCGGAGCTGCCCGCAGGCGGCCTCGATGTCGTGCCCTTTCTCCCGACGCAGGGTCGTCGGCACGCCCTGAGCCTGCAGCACGGCCGCAAACGCATCCTGGCGGGACTCGGATGGACGGGACCAAGGGAGGCCCTCGACCGTATTGTACGGGATGAGGTTGACCTTGGCGCGGAGCTGTCGGGCCAGTCGGGCCAGATGGGAGGCTTGGTCGAGCGAGTCATTCACGTCCTCGATCAGGATATACTCGAGGGTGATGATCTGGCGCTTCGCTGCGCAATACTCCTGGAGCGCCGGGATGAGGGACGCGAGCGGGTATTTGCGATTGATCGGCATGATGCGCTCCCGCACCGCATCGGTGGCTCCATGCAGGGACACGGCCAGGCGCACGGGAAGTTTTTCCGCGGCCAGTCGGCGGATTTGCGGCACCAGGCCGCTGGTGGAAAGGGTGATGTGGCGCGCGCCGATGCCCACGCCCCAAGGAGCGTTGAGAATGGTCAGCGCGGTGAGCACATTCCGGTAATTGGCCAAGGGCTCCCCCATGCCCATGAAGACGAGATTGTCCATGCGCTCGCCAGTCAGCAGCTCCGCCTGCAAGATCTGCTCGACGATTTCGGCCGGTTCCAGGTTGCGGGTGAGTCCATTCAAGCCGCTGGCGCAAAATTTGCAGTCCATCGCGCATCCGACCTGGGTCGAGACGCACAGGGTGTGTCGATCGGAGGTTTCTCCATACAGGGCCGGGTTGGCGGGGATGACCACCGATTCGATAAAGCGGCCGTCCTGCAGCCGGAAGAGGAACTTGCGGGTGGTGTCGTGGGCGCCTTGTTCGCGTGCGACCGCCAGCGTTCGGAGGGCGAAGGCGGCGTCGAGCCGGGCGCGCAGCGGGGCTGACAAATTGGACATCTGGGCGAAACCGGTGACGCGTTTCCGATACACCCACTCCATCACCTGCAGCGCCCGGAATTTGGGTTCGCCCCACTCCGCCAGCAGTGCGGTCAGTTCCTCCAGGGTGAGTCCGGTGAGGATCGAACGGGGTGAATCCGCCTCCGCGCCGCCCGCCGAGGCGGGCAGGAGGCTGGACGCTGCGGAAAGGGGGGCGGATGCCATGCGCGAAAATAGCACTCTTTCGGGGCAGCGCCCGGGCTTATCGCGGGTCCCGCCTTGACTGGGTCCGCGCGTTCAACGAGCCCAGGAAGCCGCGCCGAGCAGGCTCGCGGCTTTGTGCAGCGTTTCCTCATATTCCTGGCCGGGCACCGAATCGGCGACAATGCCGGCCCCGGCATGAAAGTGCATCCGGTCGCCCTCGGCGATGGCCGTCCGAATGGCGATGCTGAACTGGCTTTCGCCATTCGTGCCGAGCCAGCCGATGACGCCGGTGTAGAGCCCGCGGGGAAAGGGCTCCAATTCAGCGATGATCTCCAGGGCGCGCTTTTTCGGTGCCCCGCTGATCGAGCCTCCCGGCAGGCAGGCCCAGAGGGCGTCCAGATGATCGACCTCCTCGCGGAGCACGCCTTCGACGGTCGAAACGAGATGAAAAACCTGCTGAAAACGTTCGAGCCGCAGCAAATCGGGCACGCTCACCGAGCCAAACGCGCACACCTGACCCAGGTCGTTGCGTTCGAGGTCGGTGATCATGATCAATTCCGCAATCTCCTTGGGGGAGGTGATGAGGTCATAGGCGGCCCGTTCATCCTCCTGGGCTCGTCGGTGGCGGGGCCGGGTGCCTTTGATGGGGCGCGTGCGGATGGTGCGGCCGCTCAGCCGGAGAAAGAGTTCGGGGGAGGCGGAGGCAATCTGGCGGCCGCCGAGGTTCAAAAACGCACTGTGGGGAGCGGGTGAAAAACCGCGGAGCTTCTCGTAATAGCCAAAAGCTGACGCCTCGGCCGGCCACGGGCTGGACCACGGTTGGGAGAGATTCACCTGATAAATGTCGCCGGCCGCAATGTAGTCGAGCGCCCTCTCCACGGCCTGCAGGAATCCTGGGCGCGTCCACCGGGGGGCAAAGGCCAGCGGGGGCACGGGCGCGCTGAGCGCCCCCGCCCGCGCTGGATCGATCGCGGCGCTGAGTCCCCCGGCCTCCCACCACTGCTCGGTGCCGTGCTCATAGACCAGGACCCCGGGGTAGACGCCGAAGCACCAGTCACCATTAAAATCCACAGTCCCGAAGAGGCCTGGCCCGGGCAGGCCCAGGTCCCTGGACGAAGTGGCGGCGCTGGCGGCGGCGGTCACGCGCAGTCGGGCCAGCGCTTCGCGCAGTGGCGAGACCTGGTCCCGTTGACCCTGGAGAATCTCGGTCGGCTCGCACGCGATGACCGAAAGGCGGCCGGCGGCCTCGTCCGAGGAATCGCACCAGACCAGACCCGGGCGATGCCGCAGGCCCCGGGCCACCTCCAGCGGGGTCAGGCGAAGGGCGCAAGGGTTCAAGCCGGTTGGAGAAAGCGCGGGCATCGGAACGATCCGGGCAACCAACCACCGCCTGAACCCCTGTCCAGCCCGGGCCGCAACGCCCCGCCAAAAAGCTTGCGAGGAACATTGACACGCCGCAGGCCATTTCGTAATCTGACCGCCGCCCCGCCGCCTCCGATTTTTCCGCATGAACCATCCGTTGCCACCAGCCCCCCGGCGGGGACGCATCGCTCTTAATCTCGCCGTGTGGCTGCTGGGTCTTCTGCTTCTCGGGCAGCTCGCGGCCATTGGATGGGCCCTGCACCGCAAACACGGCGCGGCCGCGCGCCCCTTCATGGCGGCCGCCGCTCTCCCGGCATCCGCGGCCGCCTCCCCGGTGCCCGCGCTGACCGCCGCCTCCGTCGAGCCCGGCGCGAGTGTCGCCGCCCCACCGGTGAGTGCGGCCCCCGCCGCCATTTCGGCTCCGTCCGAGGCCACCACTCCGGCTCCGATCGATCCCTTTGCGCTCACCGATCAGAACGTGCTGTTTTTTCTCGAAAGTGCCCTCGCCAGTCGCGAGCGCGGCGACATGAAGGCCGCCTTGACCAAGCTGCGCGCGGCCTGCGACCTGCAGCCGGGGCACCCCAAATTGCTCTACGAGCTGGCCACCACCTACGAAAAAATGTCCCTCTCCGCCAAGGCCTCGCCGGTGTGGGACCAGCTTTTCGCTCTGGGTGAAGGAGCGGGCATCTACTTCAAAATGGCGCAAGCGCGGTTTGAGCAGGGTGACGTGCGCCCGGCCCGCGAGGTGGAGACGCCGTTGCGGCTCGGCAAGATTCTGGAGCGCTCGCAGCAGGAATCCGCCGCCGCCGAAGCGGTGACGCTGCGCATTCCGGTGCAGGCCCTCGAGGGGGCGGTCATCGATCCGGGCCGCGTTTCGGTGGTGACCCAGTTTTACGACGAAGTGGCCGGGGACATTGTCGAGACGGACGCGGTGACGGATGATTCCCGCTGGCTGTCGGGTGAGTTTCCCAGCTGGACGACCAATTCAGTGGAGTTTCTGGATCAGCCGTATCATCGCCCAGCCGCCTCCGGGCCACTGGCCGGCGAGAGCCGGCGGTATCATGGGTATGTGGTGAAATTGTATTACAATGATCATCTGCAGGACGTCGTGGCCAAGCCGCCGCAACTGGCCACCCGCCGCGCCGAACCCGGCGAGCGCGGTTTGCAGCAACCCGTCGAGAACCCCGGTTCGCCGGTGCGGCCGGCTGGTCAGGTGGATGATTCCTTGTTCCCTCCCCTGCCGCAGTAGGGGGCACCCCGAAGATCCGCGGCCTCCATGGTCATCCTAATCGTTCACGAGGATGCGGGTGTGCGGCAGTCGCTGCACCATGCGCTGACCCAGAAGGGGTTCGGGCCCTGCCTGACCGCGGGCGGGGGGGACGAGACGCGGGCCCTGCACCGCACCGCCGGCCCGGCGGTGGCGGTTATCATCACCCATGCTGGTTATACCCCGCTGGTGGCGGAATGGCGCGAGGTCGTGGGGCCGGTGCGCGCGGCGATGCTGGTCGACGGGGATCTCGCCGCCTGGTCCGAGCGGCTTCCCGGGGAATTGCTGCTGCCGGCCACTCCGCTGCCGATCGACACGGTGGTCGGCTGGATCACCGCGCTGGCGGCGGAAGCAGCCGCTCCGCCTCCGCTGCCCGTGGTTGCCGTCGCGGCCCTTCCTTCGCTGCAGCCGTTCGCTCCGACCCCGGAGCCTTCCGCGTCGCCCCGTCCCGCACCCGCGGATGAGCCTCCCACCCCCGTGCTGATGACGGAGCCTTCCGGCCGGACGGAGATGGCCGTGGGGACCGCCCCATCCCGGGAAAATCCGGTTCTGGGAGACTATGAGCTGTTGGAAATAGTGCGCGAGGATGACCAGACGGTCACGTATCGGGCTCTCCAGCGTTCGGTCCACCGGGTGGTCGTGTTGGAGCGGTTGAGGACGTCCCACGCCTCCAATCCGGAATCGGCCCGGGCGTTTCGGGCCCTGGTGCGCGCCCAGGCCGCCGTGGTCCATCCCCAGATCGCCGCCGTGTATGAGGCTCAGGAACAGGATGGAAGGATTTTCTACACGCGTGAATGGGTCGATGGACGAAGCCTGGCCCAGCTCCGCGCTCAGCGCCAGCGCCTGGGGCAGGACACGCTGCTGGAACTGCTGGGGGCGGCCGCCGAGGCGGTCGCGTGGCTGGACAGTCACGGGATCTCCCGGCGGACCCCGACCCCGGCCGATGTGGTCCTGGGCCGGGACGGCCTGCCGCGGGTGGCCAATCTGGCTGTGGGGGTCGCTCCGCCCTTTCTGGATGAGGGTGCCGAGATGATGGCGCTGGTTTCCGCGGCCCAAGCCGTGCTGGAAACGGGGCGGCCAGCCGTGGAATTTCAGCAGGTGGCCGCGCGGGTGCGGGACGTCTCGGCCCGCGGATTAAAGACTTGGACGGAGTTTGCCCCCGCCCTGGCGGAGGCCCGGCGGCAGGCCGTCGAAGCCCGGCCAACCCACACCAGCCGGCTTTCTGCCGGCACCCAGGCGGTGGTGCTGGGCCAGCGGCGGCGACGGCAATACGCTCTGGCCGCGGTTGCCACCGCGGCCGCCGTGGCGGGTTTTCTGCTCATGCATTGGCTTCCCTACTGGCGCGCCCCCCAGCCGAGGGTCCTGGATGAGATGGTCCATGTCTCCGGCGGGCCGTTCATTTACCAGGCCGGCGAAATGCGCGACCTGCCCGGCTTCTGGATCAGCAAGTACGAAGTGACGATCGCGCAGTATGCGGAGTTTCTCGATGACCTGGCTGATGCGGCCGGGGCGCGCTACGACCACCCGCGGCAGCCGGCGGGCCAGCGCGGCCACCGTCCGCTTGAATGGGAGGCACTGCTGGCCGCCGCGCGCCGCGGCGGCGAGTGGCGGGGGCTGGCGGTCGACGTGAACTGCCCCGTCACCGGCGTCGATTATTGGGACGCGTGGGCCTACGCGAAATGGCGCGGGCATCGCCTGCCGACCGAGCTGGAGTGGGAAAAGGCGGGGCGTTCCGCCGATGGGCGCCTCTATCCCTGGGGTCGCGAGCCTGATGCCCCGCGCGCCAATACGGGCGCGGATTTCGCCGAGGGGCCGGACCGGGGACGCCAGGACGGCTATGCGGGCTGGTCCCCGGTGGACGCGTTGGCCTCTTCGGATGTCAGTCCGCTGGGCGTGGTCGGCATGGCGGGCAACGTCACCGAGTGGACCGACTCCACGATGCTCCATCCGGATGTGCTTGACCAGCAGGTGCCGGTGCTGCGCGGGGGCTCCTATGCGGTGCGGCCGGTCGATCTTCTCCAGCGTCGCCCCGCGGCCAGTGCCGAGGCGGCCGATCCCACCATCGGTTTCCGTCTCGCGGCTGATCGAGCGCCCTAAGCCGCCGTTCCCGCCCGTAGGCCAAGTTTCAGGTTTCACCTTTCCGGATTGCAGGCATCGTGAGCCACCGCTTTCTGCCGCCCAGTGCGGCTGAAAGAATCCCGCATCCAACCAGTCCGCATTACGCCACCACCATGTTCCGAGTCCGCCCCGCTTTTTTTGCCGTTCTGATCCTGCTGGTGGCAGCGGTCGTTTTGGCCCCGCCTCAGGCCTCCGCCCAGCTTCAGGTCACCCTGGATTTGAACCGTTCCCGGTTCGTCGCCTTCGAGCCCGTGCAGGCCACCGTGACCATCGCCAATCGCGCGGGCAAGGATATCATCCTTGGGGAGGCCAATGGACGAAACTGGCTTAGCTTCAATGTCGAGCGAATTGGCGGGGATTCGGTCCTGCCTTACGGGGCGGCCCCCCGGCTCAAAGCCCACGTGCTCGGGCGCGGCGAAACCATCCGCGAGACGATCAGCCTGGGACGGTATTACCCGTTGGGCGGATTGGGGAATTATTCTGTGCGGGCCAACGTCTACTTTACCGAATTTGGCCAGCACCTGGTCTCGAATGTCCGCTCCTTTGCGGTGACCGATGGCAGCCTGCTCTGGAGCGACAAAATCGGCATCAACAAGCCTGGCCAGCCGACCAGCTACCGCGAAATGAGCCTGCTCAGCTTCCAGGAGGATGACCGGATGACTCTCTACGTCCGCATCCGCGAAGAGCGCACCGGCCGGGTCCTGGCGACCTACGCGATCGGCCGCCTCGTTCTCCAGCAGGAGCCGCAAGCCACCCTCGATCAGGAAAGCAATCTGCACGCCTTTTTTCTCACGGGTCCAAAACTCTACCGCCATATTGTCATTGATCCGGATGGCCGGAAGCTCAGCGAGGAGATTTTCGAGACCCGCAACGCATCGGTGCCGGAATTGAGGATCGCGACTGACCGCTCCGTCCGCGTAGCCGGCGGACTGCTTTACGATCCCAACCAGGTGGTCACGCCCAAGGAGGTCGTCCGCCGATTGACGGACCGGCCGGCCGGCGTCCCCAATGACGAAGTGCCGGCTCAGTAGGCAGCGGCGTTTTCAGCGGTTTGCCGGCTTCCATCCAGACCCGAGCGGGTTCCGGGCCGGGTTCGATCCGGAGGGGGTGGAGCCCCTCACTCGAGGCGCTCCAGGCGGTCCACCGCCTCAATCATGTCGGCAAATTCGTGGCGAAGCCCGAAACCATCGTCCGCCGTGGCCGCGTCGAGCACCCAGTCCCGGATTCTGGACAGCGGCAGGCCGCCGAGCGCAGGATCGTCCTGCAGCCGCAGAGCGAAAGCTGCCGCCCCGGCCGCCAGCCGGAAATCAGGGGAGGCGGTCCGCCATTCGGCCGCTGAGGCGGTCCAGTCGGTCTGCATTTTCTGCCAGGACCCGGGACTTCCAGGCGTCCGGTAGCGGAGACGCACGCTCAGGGGCGGGCCCAGGGCGGGAGCGGCCGATTCCTCGCTGCCGCCGACGGCCGGCGAGGCAAAAACCGCGGATGGCGGCCACGTGCCGGAAGCGCTGAGCGGCACCACTTCATACATCGCGGTCAGCTGGCGGCCCGCGATCCAGGGGGCTGGATGGAGGGGGCCCGATCCGGCAGGTCCGGGGCGCCCGGCGGATCCGAATCCCACTGGCCGCCAGGCTGCCAGCGAGGCCGGGTTAAAAACGACTTCCAGCCTGACGTTTTCCGCCACCGCGGTTCTGGCCTGCAGCACTTCATGGGCCAACAAACGCGCGGCCTCCGGTCCCGAATCAGCCCGAAAAAAGGGAGCGGCTGCATGGTCGGCGACGACGGCGGCGCGGGACGCCGGGCGCAGCGGTCCGAGTTCGGCCACGGCCATTTCGGCACCCATGGAGCGGAGCCGCTGGGCCGCCTCCGCCGGAAGGCGGCCGGTGAAGTCCAGGGGGCCGTCGGTCAGCACCAGGCAGAGATTGCGGGAATTGTCTGCGGCTTGCCGGAGCAGCGTCTGCTCCACGGTGGTCCAATCGTCCGGCCCGGGTGCCGGGCCGCCGAGATGCCACCGGCTGGGGGCTTCGCGCAGGTTTTCCAGCTCGGCCACGCCGGTCGGCGGCAGCACCACCCCGCGCGCGCGGCCCCAGACCACCAGCGCGACGGAATCCTCGGGCTGCAGCCGGTCGGCTAGGGCTTGCAGTCCCTGCCAGGCGAGCAATTGCGCCCGCTCGCTGTCCGGCGTTTCGGCCAGCCGCAGGAACAGGGTGAGGCGCAGGGGCGGGGCCGCCGCCTCGCGGGCGGCTACCGTGACCCGCACCAGCTGATGCTCCTCGTTCCAGGGGCAGGCCGCGGCCTCAATCGCCACGGCAAAGTCCTGACCCGGGGCCGGCCGCACATCGTAATTGAACTGATTGATGATTTCCTCCGGTCGCACCAGGGAGGCGGGGGGAGGTGTTCCGAAATCCCGGACACATTGGCGCACAAGATCGTAGCCTGCCCGGCCGAGGTCGGTTGGCAGGGTCGCGGCGGGCACGTCGGCGGTGGCGAGGAAACCGGCCAGGGGTTCGGTCCAGCCCGTGGCGGAAGGGCTTTGGAGCACGGTTTCCGGGCCCGGGACCGGACGGGCCGTGAGGCCGCGGGCCACGGCCTTGCGGGTTGGGGGCAACAAGGAGGCGTCCGGCTGGCGGCGGGGGGCGTGCGGAGCTTCGGCGACGACCGGGGCTGGAACGGGGGCCGCGGGCTCGATCTCGCGCGGAGGGCTCACCGCCGCGCCGGACGGGGGACGACGCGTCTCGCGATCGAGGAGCGCAATCAATTGGGCCGGGGCGGGGGAGGAGGTCGGCGGTCGCGGTGGAAAAAATTCCGGCTGGCGGGGGCTGGGATGCGGATCGGACGGGGTGGCGGCGAGCGGTTCCTGGTGCCCGATTTCGATACTGGCCACATAGCCAAATGCGGCGAAGCCGGCGGCCAGCGCCGCGGTGCGCAACCAGCGGCGGGGGCGCACCGTGGCGGCTGGATCACCGGTCATCGGAAAAGGGTCGGCGGCTGGTGCATCCGCCGTTTCCCCGACGCGGGGGCCGCCCTGCTCAAAAATGGCGTGGCGCTGCTCCAAGCTCAGCAGAAGCACGGGTTCGGAAGCAAACCCTGCGCGCAGCCGGGCGGCCAGCGCCCCCACCGCTTCCAGATCCAGCGTGGCGGCGCGATCCCCGGTCAGCCGCGCGGAGAGAATCTCCGCTTGCGACGGGCGCAACTCGCCCAGCGCGTAGGCGGTCAGCCGCGCGTCCTTTTCGTCCGAGCCCGTGAGACCGCCGGCCCGCTCGAGAATCGCGCGGTGTTGCGCGGCGGTCAGGGTCGCCGGCGCTTCGGCCGCATAGGCGAAGGTCAGTTGTTCGGCCAGTTCCCGAGTCATCTCCATTTCCAATCTGGCCCCGGCGTCGCGCCAGACCGCAGCCTCCAGCGCGCCCGCCTCCGGGGAAGCGAGCTCCCCCAGCGCCAGCGCGGTCAATCGGGCCACCCGGACAGCGGGATCCTCGTCGCCAGGGGCGGGCTGGCCGGGGCCGGGCGGTGGCGAAGGGGGCAGCTTCATGGCGTGAGGGAGGAGCGGGAAGGCTCCAGCAGAGCCCGCAGGCGCTTGAGAGCGGTGTGAAGCAAAAATCCGACGTTGGTCACGCTCAAGCCGGTCAGCTCGGCGATTTCCTTGTAGGACAGATCGGCCTGGAACTTGAGGCGGATGACCTCGCGTTGATTCGCCGGCAGGCGTTCGACATAGCGGAGGATCTCTCCGGCTGTTTCGCGCGTGGCCAGTTTTTCGCTGGGGTCGGGAGATTCTTCCTCCTGCCGCTCAAGGGTCAATTCGTCCAGTGCGACCAACCGGCGATGGCGGCGGAGAACGTCGAGCGCGCGGTTGCGGCAGACGGTGTAGAGCCAGGGCTTGAGGTTTTCGGCGATGCGCCCGGGTTCCTGGTCCCACAGCCGGATAAAGGTGTCCTGCACCACATCGCGAGCCCGGTCGGGATCCCCCAGGATGCTGCACGCATAACCGACCAGCGCGCCTTCGTAGTCACGAAGGGCGCGCTGAACCAGATCGGTGCGGGATTCAATGGCCGGGAGTGGAGGCATGCGTGCAGAGTTTAACGCCCTGACGTCGCTCCGCGTTAGAAAAATCTTCCCGGGGAGGAACGCCCGCCCGACCTCGCGCCCGCCCCCACTGCCCAAACCCGGAGACCGCGCACCGGTTTCGTGCGCCCCGCCGCGGCGCGGGGCATCGCCTTGCCTCTTCGGAGGCGGTCGTGGGCACGGGTTGGGAAATGTGATCACCAAAGCAGATTCGGAACCTCCCTGGATTCCATTTTTCCTTGCGGTCTGTTTCCGGGGTCTCCTCCGGGGCGCTCGCGGGCGCGTCGTTTTTTGGGTCTCGCGCGATCCCGGGGAGATGCAGCCGGGCGATCTGCCCTGGCCGCGCGAACTGGTGGCTGACTCGATGCAAGAGGGGACTTGAGACCGCTGCGGTTCCTGAAAAGCCGAAGTCCGAATGAGGTCCGAAGGCCCGACGCCTCAGCCGCCCAGCGCCCGCTGCTGGCGCAAGTCGTTCTGGCGCGCGAAGAAACGCCGGCGGCGGGATTTGATGAACTTGCGGTCGTCAATGCGACGGAGGCACCGTAGAAGTCGCAGTTGTGATGGGCCCGCGTCGGCGCATTGATAAATGAAGGCCGGTCAATCGATGGAATCGATGATGAACCGGCCAGCTCCCGGACCAGCCGGGGTCCGGCGCGGGTCCATCACGGGCGCGTCAGGGCGTCGAGCAGGTACCGCGCCGGCCGGAAATTTTCGATGAGGATCTCATGCTGATCGCCGCGCTTCATACGAACCTGCTTGAGGTTAAAATTCGGCGTCTTGTGGGGTGCGAAGAGGATGTCGTCGTGGGTGGCGTTGCGGTGGTGTTTGAAGAGATCGGGCGTGATGTGGCCGCCGAGGTGGTCATCGCGGCCGGTGGCCAGGTGGCAGGTGCCAAGGACCTTTTCATCCTGGATGTCGGCCGCCGAAACCGGCAGAACCTGGGTTCCAAAACCCAGTTCGCCGAGCACGCCGGTCATCGGGTCGTCGGCGAGGCGGGCGTTGTGCTCGGTGATGGTGTCGGGGTTCCCGTCCAGGAGGTCGCTTTTCACAATCCGGCCGCCGGTCACGGTCAGCCGGCCGAGCGTGCCATCCGCGTATTTCATTGGGAAAGATCCCTCGGCCCCGGCGGGGACGAAATAGACCTCGCCCGCCGGCAGGTTGGCGATGTCTGGATCGCGGCCAAGGCAGAGGCCGTGGGACTTCTGCGCCTCCTGGCCGTCGAGAAGCAGTTTGGCGGTGAGGATTTCGCCGCCTTCGAGTTCGAAATCGATGTCGATTTCGTCGGCTTTGGTCATGGCGAGCCGCAGCTTCTCGGCGTCGCGGCTGACCTCGTGGTAATCCACCGCCAAGCCGGTGCGGAGGATGACCGGGTTCATGCCGTGCATGGTCGCGCCGCGGAAAAGGTATTTTTTCGCCAGCGCGGTGAGCGGGGCCGTCGCCGAGTAGGTGCTGATGCAGAGGATCAGGTCGTACTGCGGATAGATGTCCTGTTCCAGGCTCACTCGTGTGCCGGCCGGCGTCCACGCCTCGTCCTCGAGGTCAAGATTCGAACCATAGGTCATTTTGTAGGCGAAGATCTCGCCCCCGGTCAGGCCGAGCTCCTCCATGCCTCCGTTCAACAGCCCCTGATAAAACACGTCATGCGCGTGACGCTGGATCGAATATTTGGCGTCGCGAAGAAAGGCAAAATCCTTCATTTCCACCGCGGGATTTTCCAGATCGATGAGCGTGCAGACACGACAGCCCGCGCTGGGCGCAAAGACGGTGCCGAGCAGTCGGGTCAGGCTGAATGGGGGAAATTCACGGGTCGAGGCGTCGAGGGTGATCGGGTACTCAAGGGTGGCGGTGGACATGGTGATGGTGTGATTGCAGTGATGGATAACGCGAGCGTACACCCGGCGGATGCAAGGAGGCTGGCGGCGGATTTTTGCATGGGGATGGCACCCGGTGCCGGCGGTGCGGCGGACCGGCCGAGGGGCCGAGGGGCCGAGGGGCGCGGCTGCTGGAGGACACCCTGCCAAGATGGACGGCGGCGATGATCAGGCAACCGGCAAGCCATGCCGGCGAGCCCCCGCTTCCCGGGTTCAGGGAACCGGCGCGACGCGGAGCCGGCCGAAAAAGGCCTTTGCTCTTGCGGGAACCGAGCGGGACCAGGTGCGGCGGACCGAACCGTCGGCTTGAGGGGTCTCGGCAACGCTGGTGAAATCGCCGAGCCAAGTCCCGCCGCTCAGCGAATCCGACCCCTCGGGGGTGATCACCACGCCGGCCGCGCCCGGATAACTCAGCACACTGACCTCAAGCCGGGACGAATCGCCGCCGGTCCTCCAGTTCCAGGCGACGGACGGCGTGCGCAGGGGATCAAGCGGCGAACCACCGAGTAAAAATTCGAGGAGATTCGTCCAGCCGTCGCCATCGGCGTCGGCCTCTGGACTGGAGAGGCCCGGCTCCGCCCATTGGGCGGGAGAAAAGGCCCAGACCCCCCATTCAGCATACGTCAGAGGCAGCGCGGAGCCTCCCGGCTGGCCTCCGAGGGCGGCGGACGCGGTCCAGTTCGTCGCGCTGCCATGGTCGGGATTGGTCGTGGGCTGGCGCAGGAGCAGCGACGGTCCGGTGCCGTCCGCGGCCGGCCAGGGTGCGCGGTCTGCGTAGGCAAAGGCCTTGACGGCCGCCCCGTCCGCCTTGTTTTCCAGGCGCAGCGCTTCGCCGCCGTTGCTCAGGCCGCCAAAGAATTCGCCGACGACGCGCGCGGCCACGGAGGCCCCGTAACGGTGCGCCATCGCGGCGCGGCTGCGGGCGAGCAGGACCTGATCCGCCGGATCGAGGACGATGCGGGCGGCGTCCGCGAAATCGAAGCTGATGCCTGCCGAGAAGCGCAGGCCTGAAAGGTCCAGCGGCGCGTCCCCGATATTGCGCAGGGAGATGTATTCGAACGCGTCGGCATCGGTGAAGCCGGCTGCGGCCTCGGCGGCGGTGGGGGCTGGCGGGTGGTACATCAACTCGGAGATGACGAGCGTGGCGGCGCTGGCCGCCACGGTGCCCGCGTGATAGGAGGCCTCGGTCAGCGGACTCCACTCGGCGGTGACGGCGTGGCGCACGCGGGCGCGCACGGTCACGCTTGAGGCGGTGATCGGGATCGGCTCCACAAACGCCGCGGCCCCGCCGTCGGGCGTCCCGTCCCCGGCGCGCGGGTCCGCGCCATTGATTGTGTGCCAGATGGTCGAGCCCTCGGGAACGCCGGGGGCCAGGCCGAGCGTCAGGGGGGAGCCGGGCGGCACCGCGCCGGGCGCGAGGCTGAGGGTCGGAGCGAGGGTCAGCGGCCAGAGGGTGTCGGCCAGGCTGCCATCGCCGTTGGGGTCGCGGAAATGGCCGGCGCCATAACCGGCCTCGCCCGGCAGGTGATGCGGAAAAAGCACGCGTTTGCGCCCGGAGGCGGGATCGAGCCAGTTCGTGAACCAGGAGTCGTCGGGGATCAGCCCGGCATGGGCCAGGAGCGGCTGCACCTCGGCGGCGGTTTCGTTTTTCCGGGCGATCAGGCGGGCGTCGCTGAGCACGCCGCCGTTGAAGAAATACCGCTGGATGCGGTCGGCAAAGTGCAGCCGCCAGGCCGGGCTGGTCATCAGCCGCTGGAATTGAAAGCCGAGCCAGTCCGTGCGGCCGAACAGATCGCGGATCAAGGTGTTCCAGGAGGCTGGTTTGTTCTGATGGAGCCCAAAGGCTCCCTCCGCATCCCAGGGGTAGCAGCGCCAGCGGCCGGAGGGCGAACGCTCCCGGGCCATGACCCAGTTGTTATCCGGCCAGTCCCACATCGCGGCATAGACCATCAAAAGATAATAATCGGCGGCGTTGACGAGGTCGAGGACCCCGGCCAGGGCCTCGTACTGGGCCCGGATGGACAAGTCGGCCGCCAGGCGGGGGATGAGCGCGCTGTCAAAATGCAGCCGGTCGCCATCCTCGAACTCCCCGATGTAATTCACGTCCCACTCCCCGCTGCCCGGGTGATGGTTTTGCAGGAACGGCTCCCGCACGCGTTCGCACAGGTTGTAGTATCCTTTATACGAGCCATTGATCCAGAGGGCATTGAAGCTTCCAAGGCTGGCCGTGTGGCCCATGTCGGCAAAGAGCCTGCGGATGAACTCGTCGCGGATGAACGGGTTGCTGAGGTCGTTTTTCCCCGCGCGCAATCGCAGTTCCTCGAACCGCCACACCGGGGTCTCCGGGATGAACTGGTGGGTCACCGAGGACGCGCCATACTCGCGGCGGAAGAAGATGTTGAGCGAGCTTTTTTCGGTCTCGTCGGCCGGTAGAGGGGAGGCGGTGGCGACCTGGGTCAGGCGCAACTGAGGTCGCGAATACGGACTGGAGGCGACCCGCAGCCCCACGGCGGCACCCAGCGCGGGACGGCCGTCGATCGGAAAGAATTCCAGATGAGCCGGGCGTTCGTACGGGCGCTGCGGGGCGAGCGGGTCCACCAGCCGGCCGGACCCCATCGGGATGTTGTAATCGGCGGCCTTTTGCGGGATCCAGAGGTCAGACGAATACGTGCCGCCCTCAATGGCAAAAATGCCGAGTGGCCGGTAAAAGACGGTGCCGGGATCCCCCGTCAGCACCACGGCGGGGGTGGTGCGAAGGTTCGGGTGCTGGTCGATCAGATACGTCTGAGTGGTCGTGGGTGAGGGGACCAGCCCGTCACGGAAGGCCCGGGCGCGAACCGCGTGGCCGGTTTTGTCGTCGATCGGCGCGAGCACAACGGGCCCGGCCCAGGCCAGCCCCTGGGTCGTGGTGGGTTCGGTCCCGTCGGTCGTGTAGTAGATCGTCGCTTCCGGGGTGGGAGTGGACAGGACCAGCGTCACCGGCCCGGCGTGGAATCCCCCCGGCGGGCTGAAGCGCACGGGTTCCGCCTCGCCCGAGAACCACGGGCCGCGGTTGGGCGCGCCGGGTGACGCTTCACGCAGAAAACCCCAGGCCCCGGCGTCATTGCGGCCCTGGCTGTGGAAGGGGCCCTGCCGCCCATAACCCGGATCGAGGCTGTCGCGCACCGTCCCGCCCGCGTCCACCAGGGCCAAGTAGCCTCCCTCCTCGGCCAGGGAGAAATTCGCATGCAGCCAGACGGCACCCGGCGGGGCCTCGGCGCGGCTGCTGGCCAGCACCACCAGCCGGCCCCCGGGAGCCAGCGTCACCCCGGCGGGGAAGGGCCAGCGCCGCGGCTGGTCGCGGCGGTCGGTCAACGACCAGCCCGTCAGGCCAACCGGTTCCGGCCCCGTATTTTCCAGCTCGATCCAATCGGAAAACCCTGTCTCCGCCCCGGGGGAGTCGAAATCTGCGCTCTCCACTACCCCGCCCGAGGGTTCGGCCAGTCCGGGCCAGTAATCCCAGTCCGAGGCGCTCCACGGCACCAGCGTCCGGGCCGGGGCCGGATCTGGCGGGTCCCCCGGCACCGCCGCTGGCCGGATTTCCAGCGCCGCGTCCAGCCGGGCCACCGCATCCGGCTCGCGGTTGAGGAGATGCACGGCCAGCACGTTTTCACCTTCGCGCAGCCATGGCCCGGCCGGGCCGAGGCTCAGGGTGAGCGGCTGCGGCCCGCCCACCCCGGGCTGGTCGGAGGGCTGGTATCGGAAGTCACTGGAGCTGGCGGCAAAATTATACGCTGGCTGATCGTGGTAGAGGTGGTGGCCGGCCGGCCCGGCGTTGGCCCGGCCAACCTCGCGGCCGTTGAGGTGGGCGACAAACCCATCGTTGAACGCGAGGCTGAGCTGCAGGGAGCCGGGGTTGGCCAGATCGGCGGCGGTGGCGGTGAAAAGGCGGCGCAGGTACAGGGCCGGCGTGCGTTTGTTCATCAAAGCGGAGACATTCGTTCCCAGCCCGGCCGCACCGCCGAAACCCAGCGGGGCCGTCCCGCGTCTCCAGCCGGGCGCGACAAACCCCGGGTCGGTCCAGTGCGGACCGGTGCCCGGCCGCCGGCGTCCGTGCCCGTCCGCGGCGAGGAGCCGGTCGCTGGGCGCGGCCATGAATTCGCTCAGGCGCACCTCACTCCGTCCCGCCGCCGGCAAAAAAACGATCGCTGCCATCCCGAGCGCCAGGAGGGCGCGCGGGGCGGCGCCGCTGCGGGCTGGATGGGCCGGGCTTCGAGAAGGGCAGCGTGAGGACATCGTCGCTGAGCATACCTCAAAATTGGCCGGAGCGTCAGCGAAAGGCGCTCACCGCAGCGGCAGCCGGCTCAGGCCGCCCGCATTTCCCGCGGGCAAGGATTGCCCTTTATGACCCGGGCACCACGGTCATCTATGAGGCGCATTTCCCGTGGGCAAGGATTGCCCTGGTCACCGCGGGGTTCCCGCCAGGGGCTCGACGACCGGTTCCCGGCCGTCACCGCCCCGGCCGTCACCGCCCCGGCCTAGGCCAGACCGTACGCCTTCAGCAGCAGGTTGTGGACCTCATAATTCCGCAGAAAGGCCGGGAACAAATGACTGCCGGGCCCGAGGGCGCAAAATTCCACCAGATCGGCCGTGTGGTTGCCGCCGGTCCAAGAGACACCGTGATATTTTGCGAAGATGCGGGCCAGCTCCAGGCTTTTGAGCCCCTGCGCGGCTTTGATCTCTTGCTCATTGAGTTCCAGTCCGGTGTGGGCCTTGAGGAAATCGCGCAACGGCGGTCCGCTCAGCCCGCCCGCCTGGTTGGCCATCGCCTCCAGGGACATTTCGAACTTCTGGAGGTGATCGAACGACTCGTTGGTGCCGCTGTAGATGCCGGGGGCCATCTTTTGACCGGCCTTGGCGCTGACGCCGTTTAACTGCAGGCCGCCGCATCCATGGTCGGTGGTGATGATGAGCAGGGTGTCGTCCCGGCCGGAAACGTACTCCAGCATCGCCCCCACGGCCTCGTCAAAGGCCAGCTGCTCATGGATGCTGCCGGCCGCATCGTTGGCATGGCCGCAATGGTCGATGCGGGCACCTTCCACCATCAGGAACCAGCCGTCGTTGGGCAGGGCGGAAAGCCGGTCGACCGCAAACCGCGCCATCTCGACCAGGGGGGGGATTTTTTTCTGGAGGGCTTCCTCGGCCGCCCAGTCGATCGCATACGGAAGATACCCGTCGGCAAAGGTCCCCAGCACCGGCCGCGGAGCCGCGGCCGCCGCCGCCTGCAGGTCGGCCCGGGACCTGAAGACAGCATAACCGGCGTTCTGGAAAGTGTCCGTCATGGCCTCATTGAAGAATTTCTGCCCCCCGCCGAGCAGGACCGGCACCCCGTGCTCTGCGTACTGGCGGGCAATTTCCTCCTCCTTGCCCCGCGCGTCCACATTCACGGCGAATCCCGCCGGGGTGGCATGGGTGATGGTGGCCGTGCTCACCAAACCCGTCAGGATGCGCGCCTGTTTGAGCTTGGTCTGGAGCGGGGCGTGCGGCGTGCCGTCCGCCGTGATGTTCAGCCGGCCGTTGTCGACCCGATGCCCTCCGCCCCAGGCGCTCGCGGCGGCCGCGGAGTCGGTGACCAGGCTGTTGGACGAATAGGTCTCGGCTAGGCACCGGACCACCGGCCGTTCGCGATACAGCCGCGTCCAGTGCGTGTCGCGCCCGCTGACCCGTCTGTAATGATGCTGCGCCAGTGACAGGGCCCCGTGGTTCATCCCGTCGCTGACCATAAAAATGATGTTTCGAGGCCGGCCTCCGTTCTCCCCGGCGCGTCTTGTCTCCGCTGCCGTGAGCTGGGCCACCGGCGCGCCGAAGGCCGCGGAGGTGATCGATGCCGCTTTGAGGAAATCGCGGCGCGTGGTCCTGGTGGGGGAACTCATGTCTGGGTCGGTTTTGAGTGGAGGGTTAATCTACACCCAAACGCCCGCGAGGGCGAATGCCAGTCCCGACACCCTCCTGCGTTCCCTGGAGCCGGCATCGGAAACGGCCTACCCGTCGGCGTGGGCGGCCTGGAGCGCGAACGGCCCTTCCCCCGGTGGCCGGCGAGCCCGCGGCGGCGGGTCAGGGGGCCTTGGGCCGGGGCCGGGAGGAGAAGGCCTCGCGGATCTCGATGCTGGTGCCGGCGGCCAGGTGGCAGTCGTGGGGGCCGGATAAAGTGCCGGTCACTTTGCGTGGCCTTTCCTGGATGATACCTCCGGGGAGGGGGGCGGGGCGGCGAAAAGGCCGCGGTTTTTCCATCGACTGGAGGCGGCCCCTCCGCATCGTGCCCGGGGTTGACGACCGACTCTGCCTCCGCCTCCCGGACCGCCGCCCGCAATGCGCGGTGTTTTTTGCTCTTCCGCATTTTTTTCAACTGCCGGTTCTATTATCCGGTTTTTACGATCCTGTTCCTGGATCTCGGGCTCACGCTGCAGCAGTTCGCCACCTTGAACGCGCTCTGGGCGGTGGTCATCGTGGTGCTGGAGGTGCCATCCGGAGCCTTGGCGGATCAGCTGGGGAGGAGGCGCCTGGTAGTGGCAAGCGCGGTCCTGATGGTGCTGGAAATGGCCTGCCTGATGCTGATTCCGAGCGGGGGTGGGGCGCTCACGTTCTGGATCTTCGCGCTGAACCGCGTCCTCAGCGGAGCTGCCGAGGCGTGCGCCAGCGGCGCGGACGAGGCGCTGACCTACGACTCGCTGCCGGAGGAGGGCCGCGAGGTGAGCTGGCAGCGCCTCCAAGTCCGTCTGCTCCGGTGGTCGTCGCTGGGCTTCATCGTCGTCACGGTGGTCGGAGCCGTCACCTACGATGCCGGGCGGATGACGGCCCTGGCGCGCGCGCTGGGCCATGCCGGCACCCTGTCGCCGGAAATCACGATGCGGATCCCCCTGGTCCTCTGCTTTCTTTCCTCGCTGGCCACCCTGGCGGTCGCCCGGCGATTTGTCTCCCCGTCCAGCGAACCGCGGGCCACCCGGATCGACGGCCGCAGCCTGGCCGCCAGTTTTCGCGGGGTGCTGGCCACCGGGCGATGGATTCTGGCCACTCCGGCGGTCCTCGTTCTGCTGCTGACCGGGCTGCTTTTCGACAGCTTCCTGCGGCTCTTCTATTCGGTGGCCAGTCAGTTTTACCGGGTGCTGCAGATTCCCGCGGAGTTTTACGGGTGGATCGGCGCGGCGGCTTCAGTGCTCGGTTTTGCCACGGCCGGGCTCCTGGAGAAGGCGTCGCGCACGCTCAGCCCCAGTGCCGCCTATCGCACGGTGGCCGCGCTGATTTTTGTGGGGCTGACCGGCCTCGCCCATCCCATTCCGTGGTGGGGCGTGTGGGCGGCGGTGCCGTTCTGGCTGGCCATGCGCGCCCTCCACTATCTGCTCACCCAGCATCTCAACCGCGTCATCGCAAGCGACCGCCGCGCCACCGCGCTCAGCTTCCGCGGCCTGAGCATGAACCTCGCCTATGGCACCATCATGCAGCTCTTCGGACTGCAAACCGCCTGGATGGCCGGACGCCTCGGGCCAGGTGCCGGCGAAAACGCCGTCTTCACCGCCGCCGCCGCCTGGTGGCCGTGGGCATTCGCGGGCGGTTATGCGCTGCTGCTCGGCTGGCTGGCGCTGCGGCACCGCACGTCACTGACCGGGCTCTTGGCACCGGTGGCGGGCCGGGGGGCCTGAACCAGCGATTGCTCCCGGCTCCATTTTTGGGCATCATGCCCCTCCGCGCCGACTCATGTCCAACATTTACGAATCCACCAAGCTCCTCGACGAATACCTGCTCTTTCACTATGCGAGCGAGGAGGAAACGCTGCCGGCGGCCGCGGTCGCCGGCCAGGGCGAGGCGCTGAGCTTCGCGGTGCGCACGGTGGTGGAGAACGTGCCGGCGCGGCCGCGGGCCCGGGCGCTCGACCTCGGGTGCGCGGTCGGGCGGTCGGCCTTCGAATTGTCGGCGTTTTGCGACGAGGTGGTGGGTCTTGATTTTTCCCATGCCTTCATCGCGGCCGCGCGGCAGCTGCGGGATGAGGGTGCGGTGCCCTACCGGCGTCTCGATGAAGGGCATCTGCACACGGCGCTGGTGGCCCGCCGGCCCGCCGGTGCCCGCCCGGAGCGGGTCCGTTTTGAGCAGGGGGACGCCGCCGACCTCCGCGGGGATCTCGGGGCCTTCGACCTCGTCCACGCGGCCAATCTCATTTGCCGGCTGCCTGATCCCGCGCGGCTGCTCGCCCGGCTGCCGTCGCTGGTGCGCCCGGGCGGGACCCTGGTGCTGACCACCCCCTGCACCTGGCTGGGTGAATTCACGCCGCCGGAACGCTGGCCGGCCGGCCCCACCCTCGACTGGCTCCGCCTGCACCTCGATCCGGCGTTCACCCTGGAGGCGGTCCGGGACCAGCCGTTTTTGATCCGGGAGACGGCGCGCAAATTTCAATGGTCCCTGGCCCAGTCGAGCGTCTGGACCAGGCGGCCGGAGGCTTCCGCGGGCGGCGCTGCCGGCCCGGAGATTTAGGGCCGGTCAGGCTTTTCCAGCGCCTCCGCCGGGCGCACCGGCGTGGCCTCGGCGGCCGCCGCCGGCTGCAGCGCGCGCTCCCTGGCGGAGGCGCGGAATTTCCACCACCAGCCGACCCCGGCGGCCCCGGCAGCCAGAAGGACGACCAGGGTCACGCAGCCCGCGGTGAGGCGCGAGGCCAGGGAGGTTTTTCGGGGTGCGGGCATGGTGGATGGGGCGGGGATCGCCTGGGTGGGCTGGACGCTACCCGTCAGCGCCCAAAGTCACAAGGCGCGGCTGCGGTCGGTTGGGGGGGGTGTTTTTCCAGCACCAGCGCGTGGAAGGAATGACCGAGGTGGCCGGGGTGGGTCAGGGTTTGAAACTGCCGGAGCCAGGCGGCAGTCGGAGGGGGCTGGCCCAGCAGGCGCGGCGTGGCCAGCCGGGTCAAAAACGCGCCCTGGCGCTCGGCGGGATGAACCCGGAAGCCCGCCTGGACAGCCTCCCCGGCCAGCTGGCTGAAATTCACGTCCGCCGTCAGGTCGGTCTCCCCAGGAGCGGCCAGGGGATCGTCGCACCGCCGGTGCGCCCGGTACCCCCGCAGCGTGCCGGCCGTCCGGTGCGTCGCGAAATAATCTTCCGAACCCCGGCCATAATCGAAGAGCAGGGCGCGCCCGCGGCCGAAGGACCGGGAGAGCGCCCGGACCCACGGGCCAAGTCCCGGGCAGGTCTCGGTCTCATAGCCGGCAGGGAGGTCCGTCGGCGGGCCCCCGGCCAGCCAGGGAAGCTGGAATCCCGGGGCCGGAAGCCGATGCCAAGTGAACGCGTGACCCTCATCAAGGCCCACCGCCAGCTGGTGCCAGTCGCGGCCGTCGTACCGCCAGCGGGCGACCGGAAAGGCATCAAGGAGCTCGTTGGCAAAAAAGAGGGCGTGGGGGGGAGGGGAGGCCGCCAGTTCCTGAAGCGTGGAGCGCCACGACACCACCGGAGGAGGCACCATGAAGCCGGCGGACCCGCCAGACCCGCAGAGCCTCCTCCGCTGGGCCTCGCGGCGGACTGGCAGCGGCTCGATGATGATTGGCTGCAGCGCCCGGCCCGCCGCGGGATGCCGGGTGGCTAGGGCGGCCAGCACGTCGGCCATGAGCTGGCCATCATGCGCGCCCTGCTCGACGAGCGCGAGCGCCCCGGGCCGTCCCATTTCCTCCCAACTGCGGTCCACCCAGGCGGCGAGGATCTCCCCAAAGACCGGCCCTACCGAGACGCTGGTGTGGAAATCGCCGCTCCGTCCCACAGCCCGCCCGGACGACGTGTAATACCCGTGCTCAGGATCGTATAAACACCTGTCCATGAACGCGGAAAACGTCATCGGGCCACGCTCCAGAATCTCCGCGGTGAGCGCACACGCCAGCGGAGTCGGGGCGGGGAGGGATGGCGAGGGCGTTGCCATCGGTGCAAAAAAGGTGATATTTCGTTCCGTCCCGCCCCGTTGCGAGGGGGCGGCCCGTCGGTTCGTCTCTTCCATTCACCATTTGCCATGATCGGAGATCTCATCAAGCCGGAATCCGCCCCGTCCCCGGGCCGCCGCCGCCGCCGCCGTCCGTCCCTGCTGTCGCGCTGGTGGGTCAAATGGGGGCTGGTCTGCGGATTCGTGGGGCTGATCGCCGCCGGCGTCGGCGGGCTCGCCCTCAAGTCCCACTACGAGGAAAAGTCGCTCATTTACGATCTCTCCTCCCTCGCCCAGCTCGAACGCAGCAGCATGATCTACGATCGCGAGGGCGAGGAGATCGGGAGCTTTTATGTCATGGAGAACCGCCGCCCGGTCGCCTTTGCGGACGTGCCCAAACACTTCATCGACGCCCTCGTGGCCGAGGAGGATAGCCGTTTTTGGGAGCATGACGGCGTCGATTACATGGGGATCCTCCGCGCCGTCCGCGCCACCCTCCTGGTCGGGCGCGTGCACCAGGGCGCGAGCACCATCACCCAGCAGCTGGCCCGCCAGGGCTTCGGCATGGCTAATCAGAAAACGCTGGACCGAAAATTCACGGAAATCTTTCTGGCCCGCCGCATCGAGCGCGAGTTCAACAAACAGCAAATCCTCGAGCTCTACCTCAACCGCATCTACTTCGGGCGCGGCTTCTACGGCGTGAACGCCGCGGCCCTCGGGTACTTCGGCCGCCCGATCAACGACGTCGCCCTCGAGGAGGGAGCCGTGCTCGCCGGCCTGATCAAAGCCCCGAACCGCTGCTCCCCCTTGAACAGCATCACCGAGGCCACCCAGGCCCGGAACCACGTGCTCAATCGCATGCTGGCGGAGAACTACCTCACGCCCGCCGATCATGCACGCTACAAAGCCATGGAAATCAAGTTGTCGCCTGGCCGCATCCAGGGCGTCACCGGTTACGTGCAGACCGAGGTGAGGGAGAAGCTCATCGAGCTCATCGGTTACGAGCAAACCATCGGCGGCGGATACCGGGTCTTCACCACCATCGACAGCGGCCTGCAAAAAGCGGCCGAAGAATCCCTCCGCGTCCGCCTCGCCGACATGGAGAAACTCTCCCCCTCGTACCGGCACGAAACCCCGGACCAGTACCGCCGGAAACTTGAGGCGTTTCTGGCCACGGGCAAAACCATCGACGACAAGGAGGCCCCCCGGCCGGCGTACCTGCAGGGCGCCCTCATCGCCCTCGACAACGAAAACGGAGCCATCCTCAGCCTGGTTGGCGGGCGGAATTTTTCCCACAGCCAGTACAACCGGGTGCTTCAAAGCCGGCGGCCGACCGGCAGCGCCTTCCTGCCGTTCGTCTACGGGGCCGCCTTCGAGAACGGGGCCTACCCGGGCACCCGCCTGAAGGACGCCCCGCTCGACAACACCCGCGTCATGATCGGCGCCATCACCGGCATTCTGGGCGAATGGGGCAGCGAGGACGCGGACACCGGCTATGGCGGCGACATCAACGCCCGTCGCGCCTTGGCCATGTCCCGCAATGGCTCCACTGTCCGCCTCGGCTCCGAGGTCGGCCTGGCCAAGGTCCAGGACTTCGCCCGCCGCGCCGGCATCCAATCCCCCCTCAAGAACGAGAACAAGGCCTTCCTCGGCCATAGCGAGGCCTCGCCGGCAGAGATGGCCCTGGCCTACTCCGGTTTCCTCAACCAAGGCGTACGGCCAGCCCAACTCCACCTCGTGACCAAGATCGAAGACCATGAGGGCAAGGTCATTTATGCCTCGAAAGCTGCGCAAGCCCCCCCGGTCCGGACCACGGACGAGTTCACCGCCTACCAGGTGAATTCATGCCTTCAACAGGCCCTGCGCGAGGGGCCCGGGGCGGACGCAACCACCACCCACGGTCTGGCTGACATCCCGGCCGCCGGCAAGGGGGGCACCCACTCCAGCTTCACCGACCTCTGGTTCGCCGGCGGCACCAGCCGGGTCACCTGCGCTGTGTGGGTCGGCCTCGACAAACCCGCCACCATTTTCGAAAACGCCTTCAGCCGGCAGGTCGCGCTACCCATCTGGTGCGACTTCATCCGCGGCGCGGACGCGGTGTTTCCCGGGAAATTAGCCGATCCGCCCCCCGGCGGCGAAAGCATGGAGGTCTGCACCCGCTCGGGCCTGCGGGCCACCGACAATTGCTACGAAACCCAGCCCGATCCAGGCACCGGCAGGCTGCGCTTCGTGCGCACAACCTACCGCGAGATCATCCGCCCGAGCTACAAGGTCACCGACTCGTGCCAGTTTCATGCCCAACGGCCCGACGGAAGCCCTTCCGCAGAGGCCGCCGCCCCGCTCGCCGCCGAACCCACCCCGATCATCAACCCCAAGGCCGCGGCCGTGGCTGCCAACACCGAGGCGGTCGTGGTCCTGGCCCCGGTCCTGATCGGCGGCCACGACCCCTACCAGGCCGTCCATGCCACCAAAAACGCGCCCCGCGCTGGCGATGTTCTCGAAGAAAGCGCCCCGATCCTCTCCAGCGAACCGGAGTTCGACCTGACGCCGCAACGCCTGCTCGAACGCGAAACGGGCCGCCTTGATCTTCGCCCGCCGGCACCCATCAAGCTGGATTGACCATCAATCGACCCCCGTGGACCCCGTCGGGCGGTGCCCGGGACGCGGAATTCGCCCGAATACGGCGAAAAAGACGCAAAAAGTGCAAAAAGTGCGAAAAAGACCTTGCGGGTGCGAATGGATGGTTAAAGTAACCATCCCGGACGAAACAGTCCGGCGAGAGAAAATCAAAGAGCTGACCGTTCCAAAAGCGGTCGGCTTTTTCGTCCCTCGAAACCGTTCTTTGACTCG
>Ga0209702_10000347_pt1 | contig 95165 bp, 102 predicted proteins | sample FRY01_FD_187210 | JGI IMG/M metagenome (GOLD analysis project Ga0209702, IMG submission 187210) | Freshwater microbial communities from Lake Fryxell liftoff mats and glacier meltwater in Antarctica - FRY-01 (SPAdes) (version 2) | ecosystem: Environmental > Aquatic > Freshwater > Ice > Glacier... | reverse complement strand
GGTATCTGAGAGGCGCTTTAAGAAAAGCAGCGGGAAGACGAAATCGCGCAGGTTGGCGGGATCGACGGGGCCGCGCAGGATATTGGCTGACTCCCAGAGCCAGGATTCAATGTCTTGCTGTGTGGCTTGGCTCATCTGTAGTGATCCCCTTAGCTGTGGATAAGTCTTGGGCTAAAACTACAGCTCAGAGGTGACATAGGGGAACGAACCATTCATTATAAAGAGCCATTTTTAGGAGTTTGCGGGTAATTCTTCTCTTTTGATACCCACAAACTGGTTTATTCCTCAAATAAATAAGAATGGCGTGACCCGTGCCGAGTCGTCAACGATTTAATTTTTATTTAGGTTGTGTAGCGTCCAAATTTTTCAAAGTTAAACAAAACTAATTAAGCGTTCTTGCCCGATCCAGCGATAGTGGCCAATTAATCTTCACTCCAAGTTTTTCAGCGGCAGATAAAGCCCAACGTGGATTACGTAACATCGCGCGGGCTAGGAATACGGCGTCGGCTTGGCCTTCGGAGATGATGGCTTCGGCTTGCTCGGGTTCGGTGATTCGGCCGACGGCGGCGGTTGGGATGTTTGCTTGGGTGCGGATTGCTTGGGCAAATGAAACTTGGAAGTTTGGTTTGGCATCTATTTTTGCATTGTGAATTGCGCCGCCGGATGAGACATCGATTAGATCTACGCCAAGTGAAGTTGAGGCGCACTACACTGAACAATCTCAGGCCACTGCGGCGTGAGAAAAACAATCAAATGTGTCTCTGGGAAACCCAGGCCGAATAAGGCTGACTTATATGACCCTTTGGCAATGCCATCTAATCTTCGAAACGCTTATAAGGCTTTAGATAAGTTTATCGATTCCTTGTACAGCAAGACAGGAAAATTGAATTCGGATGAGCGCTTGAACCTCTTGATCTCGAAATACAACGAGATTTTCGCAAGCGAACGTTTAGCGTAGGTTTTGACTAAACCCTTTCTGATGTCGTGGTTCCATCCTGTTCAGTGCTCTCTTCATGGGTTCGCTCGTCGCAAAACGTATTTCCAATGACTGTAGGAATTTATGTAGGTCGAGAAAACTCTTGAATTCCGACCTTCTAAATCTGCCTAATTCACAGCCCAAACCCACCAATTTGACCCCCCAGCCCACCTGGCTCTAACCTTTGTCCATAACCAAAGACCGCAGGTCGGTGCCCGTAAGGGGATCGATAAATGAGGAATCTCAGCCCGCGTAGGTGTTCACGATAATCCGTGCGCTCTTACGCGTCACGGATTTTTTCATTTATAGCTCCTGTGGTCGTCACTTAAGTAACAGGAAAGGTGAACCGAATGGCTCGCCCAGATAAAGCAGCAGCAGTTGCAGAACTGACGGAAGACTTCCGTACAGCTACTGCGACATACCTCACCGAATATCGCGGTCTTACCGTGACTTCGATGAAGCAATTGCGTCGTTCACTTGGTGCAGATACCAAGTATGCAGTTGTGAAGAACACCCTTACCAAGATTGCAGCAAAGGATGCTGGCGTTGAGATCACAGATGATCTTCTCACTGGTCCATCTGCTCTTGCTTTCGTCAAGGGAGATCCAATTGATGCAGCGCGTAACCTCAAGAACTTCCAGAAGGAGAACCCACTACTTATTATCAAGGGTGGTATCTACGAAGGAAAGCTTGTAAGCGCAGCTGAAATCATGAAGCTTGCAGATCTCGAATCTCGCGAGGTTCTCTTGGCAAAGCTTGCTGGTGCAATGAAGGGATCGCTTGCTAAGGCAGCACGAGTCTTCGATGCACTACGCATCAAAATGGAGGCAGTGTCCGGACCAGTTTCGGGTAATGCTGAGGCAGGGGTTCCTCCTGTAGCTGCGGCTACAGAAGAAGTCGCTGTAATAGAAGCTCCAGAAGTAACACCAGAAGTAACAGAAGAAGTTGTCGCTGAAGTTGCTGTAGTGACCGAGGCTGTGGCAGACGATGCCGTGGCAGAGGTTCCAGCTCAGGATGCGAACACCCCAGAAACTCCAGCGGAATAGAAAAGGAATAGAAAAATGGCAAAGCTCTCACAAGCAGATTTAATGTCACAGTTCAAGGAAATGTCACTTGTTGAACTCTCAGAGTTCGTAAAGGCATTCGAAGAAGAGTTCGATGTCACTGCAGCAGCTCCAGTAGCAGCCGCAGCAGCAGGTGGAGCCGCAGCAGCAGATGATGCAGCACAGGATTCATTCACATTGATCCTAGAAAGTGCTGGTTCACAGAAGATTGCTGTCATCAAGGAAGTTCGCAATATCAATTCAAGCCTCGGCTTGAAGGAAGCGAAGGATCTTGTAGACGGAACTCCTGCAACCTTGATCGAGAATGGCAAGAAGGATGATGTTGACAAGGCAAAGGCGGCTCTTGAAGCAGCTGGAGCAACAGTCTCAGTTAAGTAATCTTTCTCTGAAAAACCCCGCTTCGGCTGGCTTCGAAATCCCCAAGAAGGATTTCTAGGCCAACCCAAGCGGGGTTTTTTTATGTAAAAGACTACTTATGTGGAGCAGATGGGTTGCGCCGGCTGCACACAAATGTGGCGGGGATTGGAGACAAGTTGGGGTTTTGGGGGTATAAGGGCCCGGTTGGACAGGGCGAGGGGTGGGGGATATCCTTGGCGCTCGCAGATTTCTTTTATGGTCAGGGCATATAGCGGCTGAGACCTAATAGTTGTGCGTCCCCGCGTTTGGTTAACAAACATTGTCTGAAAGGACATCTCTTGGCCGCGAAGAAAAACTCAGTAGCTCCACGTCGTATCTCATTTGCAAAGATCCGTGAACCGCTAGAAGTACCTAACCTGCTCGCTCTTCAAGTTGAGAGCGTTGATTGGCTATTAGGTAACGATGCATGGCGTTCACGTCTAGAGCAGACCACTAATACAAACCGTGGTGAGCTTCCATCAAAATCAGGTCTCGAAGAAATCTTTGAAGAGATTTCTCCAATCGAAGACTTCCAGGGTTCAATGTCGCTTTCGTTTCGCGATCACCGTTTTGAGCCACCAAAATATTCAATAGCTGATTGCAAAGAGCGCGATATGACATATGCGCAGCCACTCTTTGTTACTGCTGAATTTACAAATAACGAGACTGGTGAAATTAAGTCACAGACAGTCTTCATGGGTGATTTCCCTGTGATGACACCTCGTGGAACATTTGTTATCAACGGTACTGAGCGCGTAGTTGTTTCGCAGTTGGTGCGCTCACCGGGTGTGTACTTCGATCGTACGATTGAGAAAACATCAGATAAAGATGTTTACGCTTCAAAGATTATTCCTAGCCGCGGGGCTTGGCTTGAATTTGAAGTAGATAAGAAGGACTTCGTCGGTGTTCGTATTGATCGCAAGCGTAAGCAGTCAGTGACTGTTTTCTTGAAGGCACTTGGTTGGACCGAAGATCAGATCCTCGAAGAGTTCGGTGATTTCGAATCAATGCGTCAGACACTTGCTAAGGACACAGTTAAGACACAAGATGAAGCGCTATTAGATATCTATCGCAAGCTTCGTCCTGGTGAGCCTCCAACAAAGGAAGCTGCACAGAATTTGATCGAGAACCTTTACTTCAACGGTAAGCGTTATGACTTGGCTAAGGTCGGACGTTTTAAAGTGAATAAGAAGCTCGGTCTTGATCAAGAACTTTCACAGAGCATCCTGACTATCTCTGACATCGTCGCAACACTTCGCTACCTCGTAGCGCTGCACCGCGGTGATTTGATCATGGATTACGGTCGCGAAGTTCGTGTAGAAAAGGACGATATCGATCACTTCGGTAACCGTCGTCTTCGCACAGTTGGTGAATTGATTCAGAACCAGGTTCGTATCGGACTTTCACGTATGGAACGTGTTGTTCGCGAACGTATGACAACCCAAGATGTCGAGGCAATTACACCTCAGACTTTGATCAACATCCGTCCGGTTGTTGCATCGATCAAGGAGTTCTTCGGAACTTCTCAGTTGTCACAGTTCATGGATCAGACAAACCCATTGTCAGGTCTTACCCACAAGCGTCGTCTATCAGCCCTCGGGCCTGGTGGTCTTTCACGTGATCGCGCGGGCTTTGAAGTTCGTGACGTTCACCCATCTCACTACGGACGTATGTGTCCAATCGAAACCCCTGAAGGACCAAACATTGGTCTGATCGGTTCGCTGGCAACATATGCGCGTGTGACTGCATTTGGATTTATCGAGACTCCTTACCGCAAGGTTGTTAAGGGTCGCGTTACAGATCAGGTTGATTACTTAACTGCTGATGAAGAAGACGAGCACATCATCGCTCAGGCAAATGCGCCTTTGACTGATGACAGCCACTTCGCAGAAGCACGTGTACTTGTTCGTCGTCGTGGTGGAGAAGTTGAATACATCATTGCTGACGAAGTTGATTACATGGATGTATCGCCTCGTCAGATGGTTTCTGTTGCGACAGCGATGATTCCATTCCTCGAGCATGATGATGCTAACCGTGCGCTCATGGGATCTAACATGATGCGTCAGTCAGTTCCATTGATGCGTGCAGAGGCTCCACTTATCGGTACCGGTATGGAGTTCCGCGCAGCAATAGATGCTGGCGATGTTGTCACAGCTACTAAGCCTGGCGTAGTCACAGAAGTTGATGCTGACTCAGTCACAGTGATGGCAGATGATGGCACTTACCAAACATATTCATTAGCTAAGTTCACACGTTCAAACCAGGGAACTTCATACAACCAGAAGGTTATTGTTGCTAATGGTCAGAAAGTTGAAGTTGGTTCAGTAATCGCTGATGGTCCATGTACTGAAAACGGTGAGATGGCACTTGGCAAGAACTTACTGATTGCATTTATGTCATGGGAAGGTCACAACTACGAGGATGCGATTATTCTTTCGCAGCGCCTAGTACAAGATGACGTTCTGACATCGATTCACATCGAAGAGTACGAAGTTGATGCTCGCGACACCAAGCTTGGTGCCGAAGAGATCACCCGCGATATCCCGAACGTTTCTGAAGAAGTTCTGGCAGATCTCGACGAGCGCGGAATTATCCGTATCGGCGCCGATGTTGTGCCGGGCGATATTTTGGTTGGAAAGGTAACTCCTAAGGGAGAAACCGAACTCACACCAGAAGAGCGTTTGTTACGTGCAATCTTTGGTGAGAAGGCTCGCGAAGTTCGCGATACATCTCTTAAGGTTCCACACGGTGAATCAGGCAAGGTTATCGACGTAAAGATTTTCGAATCAGAAGAAGGTTTCGAACTTCCAGCCGGTGTTAACCAATTGGTACGCGTTTATGTTGCACAAAAGCGCAAGATCCAAGACGGTGACAAGCTTGCTGGTCGCCACGGTAACAAGGGTGTTATCTCCAAGATTTTACCTGTTGAAGATATGCCATTCCTTGAAGATGGAACTCCAGTTGATGTTGTCTTGAACCCACTTGGTGTTCCGGGACGTATGAACGTCGGTCAGGTTCTGGAAATGCACCTCGGTTGGGTTGCAAAGACAGGATGGGATCTCTCCGGAGTAGATGAGGCATGGCAGAAGCACATGCGTGCAATTGGCGCCGAAAAGGGCGCGCCAGGAACACGTTTTGCAACACCAGTCTTCGACGGTGCGCTAGAAGATGAAATCTCAGGTCTTCTTAGCAGCACACTTCCAAACCGCGATGGTCTACAACTTATTGGCAGAAGCGGAAAGGCTAAGTTATTTGATGGCCGTTCTGGCGAGCCATACCCAACACCAATCTCAGTTGGATACATGTATATCTTGAAGCTGCACCACTTGGTGGACGACAAGATTCACGCACGTTCAACTGGTCCATACTCAATGATTACCCAGCAGCCACTTGGCGGAAAAGCGCAATTCGGTGGTCAGCGATTTGGTGAGATGGAAGTGTGGGCACTTGAAGCATACGGCGCCGCATACACACTCCAAGAGTTGCTCACAATTAAATCTGACGATGTTCTCGGACGCGTCAAGGTCTACGAGGCAATTGTTAAGGGCGAAAACATCCCAGAGCCAGGCATCCCAGAATCATTTAAGGTGCTTATCAAAGAGATGCAGTCACTCTGTCTCAATGTCGAAGTTCTCTCTTCTGAAGGTGTCGCGATTGAACTTCGCGATAACGAAGAAGAAATTTTCCGTGCCGCCGAAGAACTCGGAATCAACTTGTCACGAGTTGAACCAAGTTCTGTAGAAGAAGTTTGAGAGAGGGATAAATAACTATGTTAGATGTCAACTTCTTTGATGAATTAAGAATCGGTCTCGCATCGGCTCAGAATATTCGTGATTGGTCTTTTGGCGAAGTAAAGAAGCCAGAGACAATCAACTACCGCACACTCAAGCCAGAGAAGGACGGACTCTTCGACGAGAAGATCTTCGGACCAACTCGTGACTGGGAATGTTATTGCGGTAAGTACAAGCGCGTACGTTTTAAGGGAATCATCTGCGAGCGTTGTGGTGTTGAAGTCACACGCGCAAAGGTTCGTCGCGAACGTATGGGCCATATCGAGCTTGCTGCTCCGGTAACTCACATTTGGTACTTCAAGGGAGTTCCATCACGTCTTGGATACTTGCTTGACCTTGCACCAAAAGACCTTGAGAAGGTTATCTATTTTGCTGCGTACATGATCACTGAAGTTGATACAGAAGCGCGCGATGAAGATTTGCAACAGCTCGAGACAAAGCTTGCTAAGGATCGCAAGAAGCTAGAGACCAAGCGCGATGTAGATGTCGATACACGTACCAAGAAGCTTGAATCAGATATTGCAGAACTCGAAGCAGAGGATGCAAAGTCAGATGTAAAGCGCAAGGTTCGTGAATCAGCAGAGCGTGAACTCAAGGGAATCCGTGAGCGTTCAGAGCGCGATATCACTCGCCTAGAAGATATTTGGGCACGCTTTAAAAACCTTAAGGTCCAAGACCTCGAAGGTGACGAGAATCTTTACCGCGAAATGCGTGACCGTTATGGCATGTACTTCAAGGGAGATATGGGCGCTGCTGCAATTAAGGCACGTCTAGAGACATTCGATCTCGTTACAGAGCATGCAATGTTGACTGAACTTTCTGAGACAGGAAAGGGCGCAAAGAAGACTCGTGCTATCAAGCGCCTCAAGGTTGTCAATGCATTTATGACAACTACAAATAAGCCTGCATCAATGGTTCTCGATGCTGTTCCGGTTATCCCACCTGATCTGCGCCCAATGGTACAACTCGATGGTGGACGTTTTGCGACATCAGATCTCAACGATCTTTACCGTCGCGTTATCAACCGTAACAACCGTTTGAAGCGTCTTACTGATCTCGGTGCACCTGAAATTATTGTCAATAACGAAAAGCGTATGTTGCAAGAAGCTGTGGATTCACTCTTCGACAATGGTCGTCGTGGTCGTCCGGTAACAGGTCCTGGTAACCGTGCACTTAAGTCACTTTCTGACATGCTCAAGGGTAAGCAAGGTCGCTTCCGCCAGAACCTTCTTGGTAAGCGCGTTGACTACTCAGGTCGTTCAGTAATCGTTGTTGGTCCACAGCTCAAGCTGCACCAGTGCGGTCTTCCAAAGCAGATGGCACTTGAACTCTTCAAGCCATTTGTAATGAAGCGTCTTGTCGATCTTAACCACGCGCAGAATATTAAATCTGCAAAGCGTATGGTTGAGCGCGCACGTCCAGTTGTATGGGATGTTCTAGAAGAAGTTATTGCAGAACATCCAGTGCTCCTTAACCGCGCACCGACCCTGCACCGTTTGGGTATCCAGGCATTCGAGCCACAGCTAGTTGAAGGTAAAGCAATTCAGATTCACCCACTCGTATGTACAGCATTTAACGCTGACTTCGACGGTGATCAGATGGCTGTTCACCTTCCACTTTCACCTGAGGCACAGGCCGAAGCACGTATCTTGATGTTGTCTTCAAATAACATCTTGTCACCTGCTAACGGTCGACCAATTACATCTCCTACACAGGACATGGTTTTAGGTCTCTACTACTTAACAATGGAGCGCGAAGGTGAACTCGGTGAAGGCCGTGCTTTCGGTTCTGTATCTGAAGCGATCATGGCTCATGATCAGCGTTCGGTTTCATTGCAGGCAAAGGTCAAGGTTCGTGTCGATGGTAAAACTCTCGAGACAACAATTGGTCGCGCGCTATTTAATGAAGCACTTCCTGCTGATTTCCCATTCGTAGATCACGATGTAACCAAGAAGCAGCTCGGCGCAATTGTCGATCAGCTTGCTGAGTTCTATCCAAAGGTCACAGTTGCACAGACACTTGATGCGCTGAAATCCCTTGGATTCCACTGGGCCACTCGCGCCGGTGCAACAATCGGTATCGAAGATGTTGTTACACCTCCTCGTAAGAAAGAAATTCTTGAAAGCTACGAAACACAGGCTGACAAGGTTCAATCACAATACGAGAAGGGGCTCATCACAGATGACGAGCGTCGCCAAGAGCTCATTGAGATCTGGACCAAGGCAACTGCCGAAGTTGGTAAAGAGATGGAAGAGAACTTCCCTAAGGTCAATCCAGTGTGGATGATGGTCTTCTCAGGTGCTCGTGGAAACATGATGCAGATCCGCCAGATCGCAGGTATGCGTGGTCTTGTGGCTAACCCAAAGGGTGAAATTATTCCTCGCCCAATTAAGTCAAACTTCCGTGAAGGACTTTCAGTACTCGAGTACTTCATCTCAACACACGGTGCACGTAAGGGTCTTGCAGATACAGCACTTCGAACCGCTGACTCTGGTTACCTAACACGTCGTCTCTGTGACGTCGCGCAAGATGTAATCATCCGTGAAGATGACTGCGGAACCGAGCGCGGATTGGTTCTTCCAATCGCAGTTCGTCAGCAAGCTGGAAACCTTGTAAAGCATGACCACGTTGAGACTTCTGTCTACGGACGAACACTCTCTGAAGATGTTGAAGTTAACGGCGAGGTTGTTGCTAAGGCCGGCGTGGATCTTGGCGATCGCAATATTGATGCACTTATCGCAGCAGGTGTGGACGAGCTAAAGATTCGTTCAGTACTTACTTGCGACAGCAAGGTCGGACAGTGCGCGGCATGTTACGGACGTTCACTTGCAGCGGGTCAACTCGTTGCAGTCGGTGAAGCGGTCGGAATCATTGCAGCACAGTCAATCGGTGAACCAGGTACTCAGCTAACAATGCGTACCTTCCACACCGGCGGCGTTGCAGGTGATGACATCACTCACGGTCTTCCACGTATTGTGGAGCTCTTCGAGGCGCGTACACCTAAGGGTGTTGCACCAATCGCAGAAGCAGCTGGAGTTGTCTCATTCACTGAAGATGCAAAGGGTAAGAAGATTGTCGTCACACCAGATGATGGTGGCGAAGAAGTCGGATACCCAATTACTCGTCGTCAGAAGTTACTTGTAGAAGAAGGACAACGCGTTGAAGTCGGCCAGAAGATGGTCGTCGGCGCAATTGATCCAAAGCAGGTACTTCGCATCCTTGGGCCTCGTGCAACACAGGTTCACTTGGTTAACGAAATTCAATCTGTATATCGCTCACAAGGCGTAGGCATTCACGATAAGCACATCGAAGTAATCGTTCGTCAAATGCTCAAGCGCATCACAGTGCTTGAAGCTGGAGATACCGATCTACTTCCAGGTGAACTTCTTGAGCGCGGTCGCTTTGAGACTGAGAACCGTCGCGTTGTTACAACCGGTGGCAAGGCAGCATCTGGTCGCCCAGAACTTATGGGTATCACCAAGGCATCCCTTGCAACAGAATCATGGTTGTCAGCGGCTTCATTCCAAGAGACAACTCGTGTACTTACAGATGCGGCCCTTTCAGAGAAGAGCGATCCATTGCTTGGTCTCAAGGAGAACGTCATCATCGGTAAGTTGATTCCTGCCGGTACCGGCCTTGCCCGTTACCGCAACATCCGAGTTGAACCAACCGAAGAGGCAAAAGCAGCCGTTTATGCTGCTTATGACGAGTATGACTTCACACCATTTGATCAAGGTGGTTCAGGTGAAGCGGTTCGTCTAGATGAGGTCGAGATTCCTCGATAACAAGTTAGTAGCGAGAGAGGTTCAATCCCGTACGGGGTTGGACCTCTTTTGCTTTCCCGCAGAACCTCGGACACCTCATCATCGTCGCGTGGCTCGGACAAGCCTCTTTTGCTTTCCTTTAGAGAAGTACTCTTTGAAATCCCTGCATATATAACTTAAATACTAATTATGTATTTTTTAAATAACGTTCGTAAAGAGAAATTGACTCATCAACGCTAAGAGTCATAATGGTTTCAAAACTCAAACCCATTTCGTAGATCAGCGCCTCAAGAATTTCTTTTGGAATATCTTTCCGCTCTAAAATTGGTTTTGCACTTGTATGTAACTTTAAAAGAATCTGAGCAAGCGTATTTGTCTCAGGGTTTTCTCCAAGGATGGCTATTCGTCGCTCTACTTCGCGGTAAATTTCCAAATGATCTCGTCGCCCGATTCCCCATACCTCGCCTTGTTCTTTCACAACCCGCCAAATGATGCGCCAGATTCGCTCACCTACTTTAATTTTGCGCATTCCTGAAAGCCGTCCAGTAAGTGCAACACCTGCTATATTTGGCGAAGCCGCAATGTAGATCAGTTTTTTAAGAAGCAATCGTTCTAATTCTTTATTACTCTTAATAAAAATTGAATAGTCATCTTCGGCATAGGTAGTAAGCGATATATCGGTTGAAATCAAGAGATCAATCCATCGGTTCGAAGTTCTGCTTCAACCTCTGCCATCAATTCCTCTTTGTTAAAGCCCGATTCAGCAATGAGTTGATCAAGTGATATTCGCTTGCCATCATCGGTGGCCATGCGAGTAACAATAAGGAGAGTATCTAGAAGGTCATCGCGAAGGGTCTCAAGCTCCTGAAGATAGGAGGGGGAGATGACGGCGCCAAAGGGCTTGCCATGGCGTTCGATATGGATAACATCGGCTTTCTCGGCAGCAGATATCAGCCCTGAGACCCCTAATTTGGTCGCTTCCGATACGGAGACCGATACTGGAATTGGTTTTTCGCTACCCATGTAGGCAGGCTAGCAGAATCTATAGAGAAATCTATAAAGATTGTATATAGAAATATCTAGAAATGGCCAGAACTTGAGAGAGCCGCTGAAGAGCAAGAAGACACGCCCGAAATCGAAATTTGTGGATACTCCAAGAAATTTTCGGCGAGCAGGAGTACAAGGCCCTCGTCGGACCCGTTTTGACCTTTCAGGGGGAGTACGGATACCTTTCTCCTCTGCGCCTTTTAGGTTCAACACACCCGACCGCGTGGGTCGGAGGTTTGAGCGTAAAAGGGGCCGAAAACGAAACTGAAAAAGAGTAATTAAGAAAACTTTTTTTCACACGAAATGGAGATATGTAGTGCCAACAATTCAGCAGTTAGTGCGTCGTGGTCGTGCAGAAAAGACTACGAAGACATCAACACCAGCGCTTAAGGGTTCACCTCAGCGTCGTGGTGTATGTACACGTGTGTACACAACAACTCCTAAGAAGCCTAACTCTGCGCTTCGTAAAGTTGCACGTGTTCGTCTTACTAGCGGCATGGAAGTTACTGCATACATTCCAGGTGAAGGTCACAACTTACAAGAGCACTCCATTGTTCTTGTTCGCGGTGGTCGTGTAAAAGATCTTCCTGGTGTTCGTTACAAAATTATTCGCGGATCACTAGATACCCAAGGTGTAAAAAACCGTAAGCAATCACGCTCACGTTACGGTGCTAAGAGAGAGAAGAAGGCTAGCTAATGCCACGTAAAGGTCCCGTTGTTAAATCTCCAGTAGTTGCAGATCCTGTTTACAACTCACCAGTTGTTACAGCTCTAATCAACCGCGTACTTCTACATGGCAAGCGTTCAACCGCTGAGTCAATTGTTTACGGTGCACTCGAAGGTTCACGTGGAAAGACACAGATCGATCCAGTGATCACTCTTAAGCGTGCACTAGATAACATCAAGCCGGCTGTTGAAGTTCGTTCACGCCGCGTTGGTGGAGCGACATACCAGGTGCCAATTGAAGTTAAAGCTGGCCGTTCAACAACTCTTGCACTTCGTTGGCTTGTGGATTACTCACGCCTTCGTCGCGAGAAGTCAATGGCAGAGCGTTTAATGAACGAATTAATCGATGCATCAAATGGTCTCGGAGCAGCTGTAAAGCGTCGCGAAGATACACACAAGATGGCTGAAGCAAATAAGGCATTCGCGCATTACCGCTGGTAATCGCTTACTTACATTTAACGCATAACGGAAGAGGAAAAATTGGCATCGTCAACAGTAGAGAAGATCGATCTGGCTACGGTTCGCAACATTGGAATCATGGCTCACATCGACGCGGGCAAAACCACAACTACTGAGCGCATCCTTTTCTACACAGGTATTTCATACAAGATTGGTGAAGTGCACGAAGGTGCCGCAACCATGGACTGGATGGAGCAAGAGCAAGAGCGCGGAATCACAATTACATCTGCGGCAACAACATGTACGTGGAAGGGTCATTTGATTAATATCATTGACACACCAGGTCACGTTGACTTTACAGTTGAAGTAGAGCGCTCATTGCGTGTGCTCGATGGCGCAGTTGCAGTATTCGATGGCGTTGCAGGTGTTGAGCCTCAGTCAGAGACTGTGTGGCGTCAAGCAGATCGTTACTCAGTTCCACGTATTTGTTTTATTAACAAGCTAGACCGCACAGGTGCATCATTTGATAAGTGCGTAGGAATGATCAAGGATCGCCTTAATGCAGTAGCGCTAGTGCTACAACTTCCAATCGGACTTGAAGGCGATTTCATCGGCGTAGTTGATCTCATTGCAATGAAGGCTTTCGTATGGCGTGGAGAGACTCAAAAGGGTGAAGATTATGCAATCGAAGAGATCCCAGCGGACATGCTTGAAAAATCAAAGGCTGCACGTTTAGAGATGCTTGAGACTCTTGCTGAAAATGATGATGCACTTATGGAGAAATTCCTTGAGGGTATTGAAGTTTCAGAGGACGAGATTATTGCCGGTATCCGTCGCGCAACAATTGCGGCAAAGCTTTCACCAGTTCTTACAGGTTCAGCATTTAAGAACAAGGGCGTACAGCCAATGCTCGATGCTGTTAATCGTTACCTGCCATCACCACTAGATGTTGATGCAATCGTCGGTCACGACATGTCAGATCCTGAGAAAGAGATCAAGCGTTTTCCTAAGAACGATGAGCCATTCTCAGCACTTGCTTTCAAGATCATGACAGATCCACACCTTGGAAAGCTGACATTTATTCGCGTCTACTCAGGTGTACTTGAGACAGGTTCAACAATTCTTAACTCTGCTAAAGATCGTAAAGAGCGCATCGGAAAGATCTACCAGATGCACGCTAACAAGCGCGAAGAGCGTGACAATGTTGGCGCTGGAATGATCGTTGCTGTGATGGGTCTTAAGGACACCACAACAGGTGAGACTTTATGTGATCCAGCAAAGCCAGTAATCCTGGAATCAATGGACTTCCCAGCACCAGTTATCTCGGTTGCAATCGAGCCAAAGACAAAGGGCGATCAAGAAAAACTTGGCGTTGCGATTCAGCGTCTATCTGAAGAAGATCCAACTTTCCACGTCAACACTGACGAAGAGACCGGCCAGACAATCATCGCTGGTATGGGCGAGCTTCACCTTGAAATTCTAGTTGACCGTATGCGTCGTGAATTCAAAGTGGAAGCAAACGTTGGTAAGCCACAAGTTGCTTACCGCGAAACACTTCGTAAAGCAGTTGCCCGCCACGACTACACACATAAGAAGCAGACCGGTGGTTCTGGACAGTTCGCAAAGATCCAGATTGCAATCGAGCCACTTCCAACAGGTGTTGTCGAAGGCGGATACGAATTTATTAACAAGGTCACTGGAGGTCGCGTTCCACGCGAGTACATCCCTTCAGTTGATGCAGGATGTCGTGAAGCAATGACCTCTGGTCCACTTGCTGGATATCCATTGACAGATGTACGAGTAACTCTTCTTGACGGCGCGTATCACGATGTTGACTCATCGGAGCTCGCATTCAAGGTGGCTGGTCTGGCAGCATTTAAGGAAGCGTCAAAGCTTGCTGATCCTGCAATTCTAGAACCAGTGATGAGAGTCGAAGTTGTTACCCCGGAAGACTTCATGGGTGATGTCATCGGCGATCTCAACAGTCGTCGTGGCCAAATTCAGGCCATGGATGAGCGGTCAGGTGCCCGCGTTGTTAGGGCGCTAGTTCCGTTGTCAGAGATGTTCGGCTATGTCGGAGATCTCCGCTCCAGAACGCAAGGTCGCGCGAGCTACAGCATGGAATTCGACAGTTATGCCGAAGTTCCAGGCAACGTTGCAAAGGAAATCATTGCAAAAGTTCGTGGCGAATAAAACCCTAAACACAAAACACAATCCCTAATAACTAGCACTAAGAAAACGAAAGAGGAACTGAAATGGCAAAAGCCAAGTTTGAGCGTAACAAGCCTCACTGCAATATCGGCACGATCGGTCACATCGATCATGGTAAGACAACTCTTACTGCTGCTATCTCAAAGGTATTGCACGATAAATTTCCAGATGTAAACCCATTCACACCATTTGATCAGATCGACAAGGCTCCAGAAGAGCGTCAGCGCGGAATTACAATCTCTATCGCTCACATCGAGTACCAGACAGAGAAGCGTCACTACGCACACGTTGACTGCCCAGGCCACGCCGACTACATCAAGAACATGATCACCGGAGCAGCACAGATGGATGGAGCAATCCTCGTCGTTGCAGCAACAGATGGTCCAATGCCACAGACCAAGGAGCACGTTCTCCTTGCTCGTCAAGTAGGCGTTCCTTCAATCGTTGTGGCTCTAAACAAGTCAGATATGGTTGATGACGAAGAAATTCTAGAACTCGTTGAAATGGAAGTTCGTGAACTTCTTTCAAAGTATGAGTTCCCAGGCGATGACACACCAATCGTTCGCATCTCAGCACTTAAGGCACTCGAAGGAGATGCCAAGTGGGCAGAGAAGATCATCGAACTTATGGATGCAGTAGATGCATTTATTCCACAGCCAGTGCGCGAAGTTGATAAGCCATTCCTTATGCCAGTTGAAGACGTTTTCACAATCACAGGTCGTGGAACAGTTATCACCGGTCGTATCGAGCGCGGCATCGTCAAGATTAACGAAGAAGTTGAAATCGTTGGTATCCGCGAGCTAGCTCAGAAGACAACAGTTACAGGCGTTGAAATGTTCCGTAAGTTGCTCGACGAAGGACAGGCTGGCGAGAACGTCGGACTTCTTCTTCGTGGACTTAAGCGTGAAGATGTAGAGCGTGGACAGGTTGTCTGCAAGCCAGGGTCAATCACACCTCACACAGAGTTCGATGCATCTGCATACATCCTTTCAAAGGATGAAGGCGGACGTCACACTCCATTCTTCAACAACTACCGTCCACAGTTCTACTTCCGTACAACTGACGTGACCGGCGTTGTAATGCTTCCTGCAGGAACTGAAATGGTTATGCCTGGCGATAACACTGAGATGACAGTAACTCTCATCCAGCCAATCGCTATGGAAGAAGGACTTCGCTTTGCAATCCGTGAAGGTGGCCGCACAGTAGGTGCCGGTCGCGTTACAAAGATTACAAAGTAATTCCTGATACCGATTCCTAATACCGATTTAAAGAAGTAATTTTTTGAAAGTGGCGGCGGAGTAAAGCCCACCGTCACTTCAAGAAAAAATAGAATAAAAGTTTTACAAGTTTGAAAACTAAAATTAACAGCGAAAGAGGAGAACGACATGGCGGGACAAAAGATCCGCATTCGACTCAAGGCCTATGACCATGAGGTGATTGACTCATCAGCGAGAAAAATCGTTGAGACAGTCGAGCGCACTGGTGCAACGGTCGCGGGTCCAGTGCCGCTACCAACAGAGAAGAACACCTATTGCGTGATTCGCTCTCCTCATAAGTACAAGGACAGCCGCGAGCACTTCGAGATGCGCACGCATAAGCGCCTCATCGACATCATCGATCCAACTCCTAAGACAGTTGACTCATTGATGCGCCTCGATCTGCCAGCCGGCGTCGACATTGAAATTAAGCTCTAAGGAAAGGACGAAGACCTATGAAAACTAAAGTAACTCAGTCGTACGGCTCGTCCATCAAGGGCGTGCTCGGTACAAAGCTTGGTATGACCCAAGTATTTGATGCAAATAACAAGATGATTCCAGTGACTGTTGTCTCTGTTGATTCATGTGTTGTTTCGCAGATCCGCACCGTTGAAAAAGATGGCTACGCAGCTGTCCAGATCGCTTACGGTGTGATTGATCCTAAGAAGGTCACAAAGCCAATGACCGGACACTTTGCAAAATCAGGTGTGACACCACGTCGCCATGTTGCAGAGCTACGCACACTTTCAGCGAGTAATTACACAGTTGGCCAAGAACTTGGCGCATCAGTGTTTGAGGCTGGCGAGATGGTTGATGCAACTGGCACAAGCACAGGTAAAGGAACTGCTGGTGTTATGAAGCGCCACGGTTTCAGTGGTCTTGGTTCATCTCACGGTGTAGATCGTAAGCACCGTATGCCCGGTTCAATCGGTGCATGTTCAACACCTGGTCGTGTTTTCAAGGGTATGCGCATGTCAGGTCGTATGGGTAATGAGAAAGTCACAACCCAGAACTTAGTTATTCAAGCAGTAGATCTTGAGAAGAACTTGTTGCTCATCAAGGGTTCAGTCCCAGGTACTGATGGCGGTCTCGTTTTTATTCGTTCAGCTGCCAAGAAGGCAATCGTCGAATCCGTATATGCAAAAGTAGGTGCATAACATGTCATTGACACTCGAAGTTAAGAACGCTGAAGGAAAGAAAGTTGGAAGCATTGATCTTCCAACCGAAATCTTTGATGTTCAGACAAACGTTCCACTGATTCACCAGGTAGTAACTGCGCAACTCGCAGCTGCTCGCCAGGGAACTCAGAAGGCAAAGAACCGTGGCGAGACAAGTGGTTCAGGTAAGAAGCCGTTTAAGCAAAAGGGAACAGGTCGTGCCCGTCAGGGTTCTATCCGCGCTCCTTTGCAACGTGGTGGTGGAGCAGCACATGCTGTTCGTCCACGCGACTACTCACAGCGCACACCTAAGAAGATGATCGCAGCAGCACTTCGCGGAGTCCTCTCAGATCGTGCACGTAACGAGCGCATCCACGTGATTGATTCTGTAACAGGATCACCATCAACAAAGGCAGCACTTGCTGCGGTTCGTCAGTTCTCTGATCGCCGCCACTTATTGGTAGTTGTTTCACGTACCGAAGATGCCGCATGGCGTTCACTTCGTAATGCGGAGAATCTTCACCTCCTAGTTCCAGATCAATTAAATGCTTATGACCTCTTGAAAAGCGATGATGTTGTCTTCTCTGAAGCAGCGATCAACGATTTCCTCAAGGCTCGCGCTGTCGGCAAGAGTGCAAAGTCAGTAGCACGTGAGAGTGAGGTATCAGCGTGAAAGACCATCGCGACGTATTGGTAGCACCGGTAGTTTCTGAGAAGAGCTACGGTCTACTTGATGAAAACAAGTACACATTCATTGTTGCACCAGATGCTAATAAGACCGAGATCAAGATCGCGGTTGAAAAAGTTTTCGGTGTAAAAGTTATCTCAGTTAACACATTGAACCGTCAAGGAAAGAACAAGCGCACACGTTTTGGTGATGGAAAGCGCAAAGACACAAAGCGAGCAATCGTTCATGTGGCCGCTGGCGACCGAATCGACATCTTTGGAGGCCCAGTTTCGTAAGGGCGGCCTTACTTAAATGGGACTTCTAGAAAAGGATAATCATGGCACTTCGTAAATTAAAGCCAACCACACCGGGACAACGCGGCGCGAGCGTTCCAGATTTCGCAGAAATCACACGTACAACTCCTGAGAAGTCATTGGTTCGTCCACTGCACTCAAAGGGTGGACGTAACAACGCAGGTCGCATCACAGTTCGTCACCAAGGTGGCGGTCACAAGCGTGCATACCGCGTTATCGATTTCATACGTAACGATAAAGATGGCGTTCCAGCAAAGGTCGCTCATATCGAATACGACCCAAACCGCACAGCGCGTATCGCACTACTTCACTATGCAGATGGTGAAAAGCGTTACATCATCGCTCCGGTAAATCTTGAGCAAGGTGAAACAGTTGAGAACGGCGCAAAGGCCGATATCAAACCTGGAAACAACCTGCCTCTACGTAACATTCCAGTCGGAACAGTTATTCATGCAATCGAACTTCGCCCAGGTGGCGGAGCGAAGATCGCACGTTCAGCTGGTGCATCAGTTCAGCTTGTTGCTAAAGAAGGACCACTCGCGCAGTTGCGTATGCCTTCTGGAGAAATCCGCAACGTAGATATTCGTTGCCGTGCAACTGTTGGTGAAGTTGGAAACGCAGAACAGTCCAACATCAACTACGGAAAAGCAGGACGTATGCGTTGGAAGGGCAAGCGCCCATCTGTTCGCGGTGTTGTTATGAACCCTGTTGATCACCCACACGGTGGTGGTGAAGGTAAGACTTCTGGTGGACGTCACCCAGTGACTCCTTGGGGTAAGCCTGAAGCGCGTACTCGTAAGAAGAAGCAATCAGATTCAATGATCGTCCGTCGTCGTAAGTCGAATAAGAAGCGGTAGGAGCCCTTATGCCACGTAGTCTCAAGAAGGGCCCATTCGTTGATGGCCACCTTGTAAAAAAGGTTGATGCCCAAAACGATGCCAACACAAAGAATGTGATCAAGACCTGGTCACGTCGTTCGATGATCATTCCATCAATGATCGGACACACGATTGCTGTTCACGACGGACGCAAGCATGTTCCGGTATTTATTACTGATGCAATGATCGGACACAAGCTCGGTGAATTCTCACCAACACGTACCTTCCGTGGGCACGTCAAAGATGATCGGAGAGCAACTCGTGGCTAATACACCTATCACTCAGGCAGAGGCCACTGTCGCTCGCGCAGTACTGCGCGACATCCGCCACACACCACAGAAAGCTCGTCGCGTAATCAATTTGATTCGTGGACAGCGCGTGGATGAGGCGCTATCAATCTTGAAGTTTGCACCGCAATCAGCAGGTGCTGACCTCTACACACTTCTTAACTCTGCGGTTGCAAATGCAAAGCAGAAAAATCCAGCAATCCGCGATGCTTCAGAGCTTTGGGTTGTAGAAGCGCTAGTAGACGAGGGCCGCACAATGAAGCGCTTTCGTCCACGTGCTCAAGGTCGCGGATTCCGCATCTTGAAGCGTTCTAGCCACATCACACTTACCGTCAGTGATGTACGCGAGACTTCAAAATCTCTTTCACGTACATCATCGAAGGTTCAGACACGCAATCCAAAGCGCGCTGAAAACTCTGCGAAGGGAGCGACCAAGTAATGGGTCAAAAAGTTAACCCATACGGGTTCCGCCTAGGCATCACCACCGAATTCAAATCACGTTGGTATGCAGATAAGTTGTACAAGGATTATGTGAAGGAAGATGTTGAGATCCGTCGCCTAATGCAGAAAGGCATGGAGCGCGCAGGCGTTTCACGCATTGAAATCGAGCGCACACGTGATCGTGTACGTATCGATCTTTATACTGCACGTCCTGGCATCGTTATCGGCCGTCGCGGACAAGAAGCGGACATCCTTCGTCAGAAGCTTGAAAAGCTCACCGGCAAGCAAGTTCAACTCAATATTCTTGAAGTTAAGAATCCAGAGATTGATGCACAACTCGTTGCACAAGGAATTGCCGAGCAGCTTGCTGCACGTGTTTCATTCCGTCGCGCAATGAAGAAGTCGATGCAATCAGCGATGAAGGCTGGCGCACAGGGCATTCGTGTTCAGTGTGGTGGTCGTCTTGGTGGGGCTGAAATGTCACGTTCAGAGTTTTACCGTGAAGGTCGCGTTCCATTGCACACACTTCGCGCCGATATCGATTATGGCTTCTACGAAGCACATACAACATTCGGTCGCTTGGGTGTAAAGGTCTGGATCTACAAGGGTGAAGTTATTGGTTCTCGTACAGAGCGCGCAGAGAAGGCACTTGCCGAAGCGCGCGCACCTAAGCCAGAACGTCGCGGACCACGTACACCACGTGCACCTCGCGCAGAAGTTACATCTTCACATGCAGTACCTGCTGCAGTTGCACCTGCAACACCTGTTGCACCAGTTACAGAAGGAGGCGAGGCGTAAATGTTAATTCCACGTCGCGTTAAGCACCGTAAGCAGCACCACCCTTCACGTTCAGGTAAGTCAAAGGGCGGAACAGCAGTTGCATTCGGTGACTTCGGTATTCAAGCTCTCGAGCCTGCATACGTAACCAACCGTCAGATTGAGGCAGCGCGTATTGCGATGACTCGTTATATCAAGCGTGGTGGAAAGGTTTGGATCAACATTTATCCAGATCGTCCACTTACAAAGAAGCCTGCTGAAACTCGTATGGGTTCCGGTAAGGGTTCACCAGAGTGGTGGATTGCAAACGTAAAGCCAGGCCGTGTGATGTTTGAAATTTCAGGCGTTACAGAGGCTGTTGCAACAGAGGCAATGCGTCTTGCGATTCACAAGCTCCCAATGAAGTGTCGCGTCGTAAAGCGTGAGGAGGCATAAACATGGCGAATACAACAGAAGAACTACGCCAGTTGTCAGAGGAAGAGCTAACAGCGAAGTTGCGTGAGGGTAAAGAAGAACTCTTTAACCTACGTTTCCAAGGAGCTACTGGACAACTCGAAAGCCATGGCCGTCTCGGTGCAGTACGCAAAGAGATTGCTCGTATCTACACAATTATTCGTGAACGTGAACTAGGAATTGGAGGCGCTGCATAATGTCAAAGAACGTTGAGACAAAAGATGACCGCGGATTCCGTAAGACACGTGAAGGCGTAGTTGTAAGTGACAAGATGGATAAGACCATCACAGTTGAAGTTTCAGATCGTGTTGCACATGGTCTGTACTCGAAGGTTATGCGCCAATCAACAAAGTTGAAGGCTCATGATGAGAAGAATGAAGCTGGTGCAGGAGATCGCGTTTTAATTATGGAGACACGTCCGTTGTCTGCAACAAAGCGATGGCGCCTAGTCCAGATCATCGAGAAGGCTAAGTAAGGGACCGGTGGAATAAAAAATGATTCAACAAGAATCGCGCCTACGCGTCGCAGATAACACAGGAGCTAAAGAGCTTCTCTGTATCCGTGTACTCGGTGGATCCAAGCGTCGCTACGCCGGCATCGGTGACATCATCGTATGTTCAGTCAAGGATGCAATTCCTGGCGGAACAGTGAAGAAGGGTGAAGTCGTCAAGGCTGTCATCGTCCGCACAGTAAAAGAACGTCGTCGTCCAGACGGTTCATATATTCGTTTTGATGAGAACGCTGCCGTCATCCTTAAAGCAGATGGCGAACCACGCGGAACTCGTATCTTCGGACCAGTTGCTCGCGAACTTCGCGACAAGAAGTTCATGAAGATTGTTTCACTTGCTCCGGAGGTGCTCTAACATGTCAAAAATTAAAAAAGATGACACTGTCTTGGTGATCACCGGTAAAGATAAAGGTGTAACAGGCAAGGTTCTCCAGATTGATGGTCAACGTGTCACAGTCGAGGGAGTTAACCGCGTTAAGCGCCACACTCGCGAAGAGGCTGGAGATAAGGGCGTCAAGGTTGGTGGAATCATCACTGTTGAAGCATCACTTCATATTTCAAATGTAATGCTCGTTGATGGCGAAGGCCAGGCAACACGTGTTGGCGCTCGCGCTGGCGACGATGGGCGAAACGTTCGAATCTCACGTCGCACAGGAAAGGACATCTAATGAGCACAACTACAGATGTTCGTTTAAAGGCTCGCTACAAGAGCGAAATCAGAGATGTACTTAAGAAGGAATTTGGATTTACCAATCCAATGCAGATTCCTACACTTGTAAAAGTTGTCGTCAACATGGGTGTTGGTGAAGCTGCTCGTGACTCAAAGTTGATCGAAGGCGCAATCCGCGACCTCGCGATCATCACAGGTCAGAAGCCACAAGTAACCAAGTCACGCAAATCAATCGCGCAGTTCAAGTTGCGTGAAGGTATGCCAATTGGTGCACACGTCACTCTTCGTGGAGATCGTATGTGGGAGTTCGCAGATCGTCTGATCTCAATCTCACTTCCACGTATCCGTGACTTCCGCGGACTTTCACCAAAGCAATTCGATGGCAAGGGCAACTACACCTTCGGTCTTACCGAGCAGGTTGTATTCCCAGAAATCGATCAAGATAAGGTTGATCGTCCACGCGGTATGGATATTACTTTTGTAACCACAGCTAAAAACGATGATGAAGGTCGCGCATTTCTTAAATTGCTCGGCTTTCCTTTCCGGGAGGCATAAGAATGGCTAAAACATCACTCAAGGTAAAAGCTGCTCGCAAGCCGAAGTTTAAGGTTCGCGGTTACACACGATGCCAGCGTTGTGGTCGTCCACACTCTGTCTATCAAAAATTTGGAATTTGCCGCATCTGCTTCCGAGAGATGGCACACCGCGGTGAACTTCCAGGTATTACAAAATCTTCTTGGTAGTAACTACAACGAAACAGGTCTTCACAGAGCGTGAAGAAACCGGTTCGAGAAAGGCCACAGGCCACGTATGACAATGACAGATCCGATCGCAGACATGTTGACTCGTCTGCGCAATGCGAACTCTGCCTACCACGATACGGTTTCAATGCCGTCTTCGTCGGTCAAGGTTCGTATTGCTGAAATCCTCCAGAAGGAGGGTTACATCGCAACTTTCCGCACAGAAGAGAATGCAAATAACGTCGGTAAGACACTGGTACTTGATCTCAAGTTCGGTGCTAATCGTGAGCGTTCAATTGCTGGTCTTCGTCGCGTAAGCAAGCCAGGACTTCGCGTTTACGCAAAGTCAACAGCGCTACCAAAGGTCCTCGGCGGACTTGGCGTTGCAATCATCTCAACTTCAACAGGATTGCTTACTGATAAGCAAGCCAACAAACAGGGTGTAGGCGGAGAAGTTCTCGCCTACGTATGGTGATCGAATATGTCACGTATCGGTCGCATGCCAATTGCAGTACCAAGCGGTGTTGAGTTCTCAGTCGTAGGTCAGGCTGTAACAATTAAGGGAGCTAAAGGCTCACTTACATTTAACGTACCTTCACCAATTCAAGTTTCACAAGCAGATGGTGTTATCACCGTTGCTCGTCCAAATGAAGAGCGCGTTACACGTTCACTTCATGGTCTATCACGCACACTCGTTGCCAACATGGTCACCGGTGTAACTGATGGATACTCACTCACGATTGAAATCGTTGGTGTTGGTTACCGTGTAGCTGAGAAGGGTAAGGATCTTGAATTCTTGCTCGGATACAGCCACCCAGTTCCATTCATCGCCCCAGAAGGAATTACCTTCAAGGTTGAGTCACCAACCAAGTTGCACATCAGCGGAATCGATAAGCAACTCGTCGGTGAAGTTGCAGCGAAAATTAAAAAACTTCGCAAGGCAGATCCTTACAAAGGTAAGGGACTTCGTTTGGCTGGCGAAAAGGTTCGTCGTAAGGCTGGAAAGGCTGGTAAGAAGTAATGGCAATCGGCGTAAAAGTCCGCAAGGGATCAGCAACTAATGCTCGTGCCCGTCGTCACTTCCGTGTGCGTAAGAAGGTTCAAGGAACCGCTGCGCGTCCACGTCTAGTCGTATCTCGCTCAACACGTCACCTCTTTGTTCAGGTCATTGATGATCTACAGGGAATTACATTGGCATCGGCTTCAACAATGGAAGCCGATCTTCGCAACGATAAGGGCGACAAGACTGCAAAGTCTCGCGCTGTTGGCGTACTCATTGCCTCACGTGCAAAGGCAGCCGGTGTAACAACCGTTGTCTTCGATCGTGCTGGAAATAAATATCACGGTCGCATTGCAGCTCTTGCAGATAGCGCACGAGAGAATGGATTGGAGTTCTAATATGGCTGATAATCCAACAATCGATGCAGCTAAGTCAGGTGCACCTTCAACAGGCGCCCCATCAAACAAGGGACGCGGAGAACGTCGCGAGCGTCGCGATGATCGCGAAAAGGACAAGTCTCCATTCATGGAGCGCGTTGTCTTTATCAACCGTGTATCTAAAGTTGTTAAGGGTGGACGTCGTTTCTCATTCACAGCACTAGTAGTTGTCGGCGACGGCAACGGCCAGGTTGGAATCGGATACGGAAAGTCCAAGGAAGTTCCACAAGCGATTGCAAAGGCAGTTGAAGAAGCTAAGAAATCTTTCTTCACCGTCCCACGTATCCAAGGAACAATTCCTCACGCAGCACAAGGCGAAACAGCAGCAGGCGTAGTTCTACTTCGCCCAGCTTCTCCTGGTACCGGTGTTATCGCTGGTGGTCCAATTCGTGCCGTACTTGAGTGCGCCGGAATTTCCGATGTTCTTACCAAATCTCTTGGATCAAATAATGCAATCAACATGGTTCACGCCACTGTTGCAGCGTTGAAGATGCTTGAGTCACCAGCAGCGATCGCAGCTCGACGTGGACTTCCACTCGAAGATGTAGCACCTGCTGCAATCATCCGTGCTTCACAGAGCGTAGGTGCCTAATGCCACGTTTGAAGATCACACAACTTAAGTCAACAGTTGGTAGCAAGCCAGAGATTCGCCACTCAGTGCGATCACTCGGGTTAAAACGCATCAACGATGTTGTCGTAAAAGAAGATCGTCCAGAAATTCGTGGCATGGCATACGCCGCACGCCACTTGATAAAGATCGAGGAGGTTGAATAGAGATGACGCTAAAACTTCATCATCTTCGACCAGCACCTGGTGCTAAGAAAGCTAAGACTCGTAAGGGTCGCGGTGAGGCATCAAAGGGTAAGACCGCAGGTCGCGGAGGCAAGGGAACTAAGGCTCGTAACACAGTCCGTCCAGGTTTCGAAGGTGGTCAGCTACCTCTCGTAATGCGTCTGCCTAAGCTTCGTGGTTTTAAGAACCCAGCACGTATTGAGTACCAGGTCGTCAACGTATCGATGATCAATGCTCTATATCCAAAGGGCGGTGAAGTTACAGTTGCGTCACTCATTGCTCTCGGTGCAGTGCGCGATAGCCTTCCTGTGAAGGTACTTGGCAATGGAGAAATCTCAGTCAAGGTAACTGTAACAGCACACGGTTTCTCATCATCGGCGATCGACAAGATCACTGCTGCTGGCGGAACTACTGCAACACTGTAATTTATGTTCGATGTGATTCGATAGAGGGAGAAGATTGATGCTATCTGCATTTGGTATGGCTTTTAAGAACCCAGAGCTGCGCAAGAAAATCTTCTTCACTCTTTCAATCATGGCGCTATTTCGCTTCGGCTCAGTAGTTCCAACTCCTGGCGTCTCATATACAAATGTGCAGCAATGTCTTGCTGGCGCCGATCAGGGTGGACTCTTTGGTCTGATTAACCTCTTTAGTGGCGGGGCGCTGATTCAACTTTCAGTCTTCGCACTTGGAATCATGCCTTACATCACCGCTTCAATTATCGTTCAGCTCCTTACCGTTGTTATTCCTCGCTTCGAAACTTTGAAGAAGGAAGGGCAATCAGGAACTGCAAAGCTCACTCAGTACACCCGTTATCTCACCATCGGCCTTGCAGTATTACAGTCAACTGGACTTGTTGCAGTTGCACGTACACCTGGTCGTTTGATCGCCGGTTGCGATCTAGAAATTATTCCTGATGCTTCATGGCAGCGAATTCTGACCATGATCGTGGTTATGACCGCTGGTACATCAGTAATCATGTGGCTCGGTGAATTGATCACAGATCGCGGCGTCGGTAACGGTATGTCAATCTTAATCTTCACATCTATTGCAGCAAGTTTCCCAACTCAGCTCTGGAGCATTCGCATCCAGAAGGGCCTTGCAACATTTATCTTCGTAATGCTTATCGGTGTATTGATCGTGGCAGCAGTTGTATTCGTTGAGCAGTCACAACGTCGTATCCCAGTGCAGTACGCAAAGCGCATGGTCGGACGTCAGTCATACGGCGGCACATCAACTTATATTCCAATCAAGGTCAACCAAGCTGGCGTTATCCCTGTGATCTTTGCATCTTCACTTCTCTACATTCCATCGTTGATTGTTAACTTCACTGGAAGCACATCAGCGTGGGCGGTATGGATTCAGCGCAACTTGGTCACTGGTGATCACCCAATTTACATCGCACTCTATGCAGCGATGATTATTTTCTTCACATACTTCTATGTAGCGATTACCTTCAACCCAGATGAGGTTGCAGATAATATGAAGAAGTACGGTGGATTTATTCCTGGTATTCGTGCCGGTGCGCCAACTTCACAGTACTTGCAATATGTTCTCTCACGCATCACAGCGCCAGGTTCACTCTACCTAGCACTCGTTGCGGTAATTCCAATTGCAGCGCTAGTCCTCTTCGGTGCATCACAGAACTTCCCATTCGGTGGAACTGCGATTCTCATCGTTGTCGGTGTTGGTCTTGATACTGCAAAGCAGATCGAGAGCCAGTTGCAGCAACGTTCATATGAGGGATTCCTGCGCTAATGAGATTAGTCCTGGTTGGACCACCAGGTGCGGGTAAAGGAACTCAAGCGGCTTTTCTCTCTGCACATTATTCAATTCCACATATTTCAACCGGCGATATCTTCCGCGCAAATATGAAGGCTGGCACACCACTAGGTCTTGAGGCAAAGTCATTTGTTGATCGCGGCGAATTAGTCAGCGATGAAATTACCAATGCCATGGTCCGTGCTCGTCTGGAAAAAGATGATGCCCGCAATGGTTTCTTACTCGATGGCTGGCCGCGCAATGTTGCGCAAGCCGAGGTGCTCCGTGCAATGATGGCTGATAAGAAGACACCGCTGAATGCGGTCCTAGAATTTTCAATCGCTTCCGAAGAAATCATCGCCCGACTTTCATCTCGCATGACATGTCGCGAATGTGGAAAGCCAGCACCTGCCGGCGCTAACACCTGTCCGCTAGAGGGTGGCGAGCTCTACCAGCGCGAAGATGACAAGGCCGAAGTTATTGCTCGTCGCCTTGCCGTATATGAAGAGCAGACTGCGCCAATTATTCACTTCTACCGCACCGAAGGGCAACTGGTTACGGTCAGCGCACTCGGTGAGGTCAGTGAGATTACCCAGCGCGCCATCGATGCGTTAAATCGCATCTCCTAAAGGTTTCCCAGATGACAATTGAGATAAAAACCCTCGATCAATTAAAGACAATGCGTCGTGCCGGTTTGCTTGTCGGTCAGACACTTGATCTGCTGCGTAGTTCGATCAAAGTCGGAATGCGCACTGATGCACTCGATGCAATTGCGTCTGCAAATATTAAACGCGGGGGAGGGACTTCAAACTTCCTCGGATACCACGGATACCCAGCGACAATTTGTATCTCAGTAAACGATGAAATCGTGCACGGGATTCCGGGTGATCGTATTTTGCAAGATGGCGATGTTGTCTCAATTGATTGCGGTGCAATTATTGATGGCTGGCATGGCGATGCCGCATTTTCAGTCGGTGTTGGAACGGTAGACAGTGCTGATCAAAAAATGATGGATGTCTGCGAAGAATCAATGTGGCAGGGATTTGCTGCTGCAAAAGTTGGCGGACGTCTTACCGATATTGGCCATGCAATTGAGAAGTACATTAAATCTCAAGGTAAGTATGGAATCTTGGCTGAGTACGGTGGCCACGGAATTGGTACTCAGATGCATCAAGAGCCGCACGTTTTAAATTTTGGAAAGTCGGGCAATGGTCCCGAGTTAGTTGTGGGGTTAGCCCTGGCAATTGAGCCGATGATCACCCGCGGTACCGCTAAGACCCATGTCTTGGAAGATGATTGGACAGTGGTCTCAAATGACCAATCAAGGGGTGCGCATTTCGAACATATCTTTGCCTTTCTGCCAGATGGGAAGCCATTTGTACTTACTGCAATCGATGGTGGCCGTGAAAAGTTGGCGACATACGGCGTCGAAGTCTCTGATCTACTCAATTAGCCAAAAAATATCTAAGATAGGCGCGTGAGTGCGCGCGACCAAGTCGAATTTACTATCTGGTTACAAGAGAACCAGAAGTCATTCCTGCGCGCTGCCAAAATGATCTGTTTTGATACTCAAAACGCTGAAGATGTCTTGCAGGAAGCGCTAGCAGATGTCTACAAGCGCTGGTCCAAAATTCGTGATCACGAAAATCCTGAGGCCTATTTGATGCGGGTAATGATTTCGCGCCATGCCGATATGCGACGTAAATGGCTGCGCAAGCAAGAAGAGAAAGAGACTAGTTGGGATTTAGCAGATGATATTCGCCAGTTAGTAGATGAGAGCGAAGACGTTACGCAGCGATTACTAGTCCAAGCGGCCCTTAAATCTCTGACTGCAATTCAACGTGCAGTAATGGTGCTCTACTTTGAACATGGCATGAACTTGCGTGAGATCGCAAAGATTTTAGAGATCCCGATGGGTACCGCAGCATCTCACTATGCCAGGGCAAAAGCGGCGGTGGCTGCCTATATTGAATTAACTCCTGAACTCGAGCGTTCGAGTGGCCGTGAGTTAACGGGTAAGTCATACGGCAAAGTTAAGAGCGAACTCGAAACGGTAGTAGCAGAGGTGGTGGAGAGCAATGAGTGAAATTGATCCTCTGATCAAGCGCGAGATCCAATGGCTCTCACTTGGACAACTTGAAAACGTTGACCTTGCTCCAATTATTATTGCTCGTGTGCGACGTCAACGTCTCATGCGTACACTGGCATCGATTGTCGCTGTAATTGCAATCTCTGCTACCAGTATTGGTATCTATGAAGTTCTTCGTCCTGGCACAATTATCGAAGGTGCGCAGCAACAAACAGATCTTGGATCCAACGCTGCTACTCGATCAGAAATCATTGGATTGATTTCTGATTATCCAATTATATGGGAACCTTCCGTTGGTGATCTCGGTGCAATCAGTGGCGCCGGCGGACTAGGTGACACCTTGGGTGGGTTGACTGCAGTTGGACTTAAGATTTCTTGGGAACGTTGCGGAAAGTATCAATGCCCAATTAGATGGCAACTCTCATTTAAAAATCGCACCAACGATTTACTTTCGCTCTCGCCATCACTTGCAATCTTTAGCGATAACTCACCTCTGGTTAGCGATACTCGCCCGACCACGGTTTTGCCTGGCGGATATGCCGAGCTCGTCTATACCTTTACTGAGTTGCAGGATTCGTTGGCTCCGCAGGAAACGACAAGCTGGCAATGGAACTGGTATCTCTCGAATCCGAGGTAATTCTTTAGCCTCAAGCGTAGTTTCACCATACATTACTACTTAATCCTCTTCAACAGGCGCATAAATAGAGCCACTATTGTCGGTGTAATTCATAACCGCCAGTGCACAGCTGGCACCCGTCACATGGAGGAAAAGTGAAGAGAATACTTATCGCTGGAGCAAGCGCTCTGGCATTAGTAGCCGGACTACTTTCAGCCGGGCTTGCGCCTGCAAACGCTGACACGATCCGTCTACCAAAGACAAACATGGCGCCTTGCGTTGTGCAAAACGGAATTTATTGTGTGGAAGGCGTTTCAGTTACGACGGCCACCGGCACAAAGATTCCTCTTATTTATGTTCCAGCTGGTCAAGCAGTTCCAGCTGAAGTTGTTCCAGCAGATTTCTTCGCTCCGGTTGCCCGTATTAAAGGTGGCAAGGTAGTCGATAACAATTGGTGGAACTCACAGTACCAACGTGATGTTGTTACCGCCGGTGGATTCGAAATGCGCGATCTCTCGCCACTATTTGGAACTGCAAATCACCCCGAGCAGGGTGCAATTTATGATCCAAAGACAAAGCTCTACGACATCAACCGTCCGCTAGATGCATATGGCTACAAGCAACAGTGCTGGGATCCTGTAACTAAGAAGGTCACCGAAAAGACTTACGGTGAGTGCTTCAAGGGATCAGTTGGATTTATCAAAGATAACGAAGTGAAGTTTTACTTCCTCTACCCAACAGCTGAAGAAGCAACACGAATGATTGCAGATTGGAAAGATTCAACATATGTTGATCTTGCTACTCTTGCTGCACAGCAGATTCGACCAGTATTAGGTGCAACATACGATGCAACTGCAAAGACATTCTCAAAGACAGAAGGTCTAATCATTCCGCTCTGGGTATCCCAGAATGCGTTGATCAATGGTTGGTCAGTTGCTGGAACAGTTTCAGCAGCAGCGCCACTGGATGCAACACTTCCATCAACAACCACAACACCGACAACAGAGACAGCGACAGCTGAAGCGAAAGATATTGCTCAGACTGCACCACTTTCTCCAGAGCCAGGCGTTGTCGTGAGCTCACCAGCAGAAGCTGGACGCTCAATGGTTGGACGTTGGACACACCCTCGTTGGCAGGAATTCAACCTTGGCGCACTTGGCTATGACGGTTTATCTGTCGAAGCACGTGCAGCAAACGAGTTTGTCACAAGCATCTTGTTCATGGATGTTCTTCCAACACTGACCGACAAGGATAAGAAAGTTAACCTTGCTGGATTGGTTGGAAACAAGGCATATGCAATCGGTCTTGACCCAGATCTAGTGATCTCAGTTAAGGTCCGTATTGGAAATATGCAGACTGGCGTAACTGTCGGTATCGGTACTGATGTCATCGTTGATCAACAGTCAACAGGTGAGTACAACGCAATTACAATTACCGGTTCTGCTGTCACTGTGGCACTTGCATCAAAGAAGGCAGACTGTACTGGCGAGACTGGAGTTTCAAAGGCGAATGTTCGTCAATTCCAGATGATCGCTTACGCACAAAATGATGACCGTACCGGATTCGGTGTCGAAGGTACTTCAGGAGATATGTACATCGGTTCAAACGGTGTCTGTGATCTTTCAACTCCTGTATGGAATAACGACGCTAAGGAATTTACTTGGTCAGCAGCTGCTCCTCACTTTGGTCCAGATGGAATCACTGTGAACCGTGGTTTCTACAAGGCGATCATTCCGGTTAACGATGCGAAGTTGCTCTGGGGCTTGGAGAATCCAAACGATGCAGCCACAGCACTTCAAATCACACTGACAACTGAAGCAGGCGGAACTGCTGCAGCTCTTAAGAGCGTTTCAGTTAAGAACGGCAAGATCATCATCGATATCTCAGGCTTTGAGTACTCACGTCCAAAGCTCAAGATCGGTATCAAGGCTGGTTACAAGCCAACAGCGACCATGTTGAATAAAACATCAATCACATGTGTCAAGGGCAAATCAACCAAGAAGATCACTGCTGTAAAACCTAAATGTCCAAAGGGCTACGTAAAAAAGTAAGGCACTTCTCCTCCAAGAGATAGGGTGAAACGCCCCGGTCGCAATTAAGTGCGATCGGGGCGGATCCCAATCACCTGTGTTAAAGGCAAGATAATTAAAAAAATAAGTGCCATCAAACCAACATGTCCAGCGGGGTATAAGAAGAAATGAAATTGACAAAAGTTTCAGTTTTAGTAGTCGCCTTTGGAATTGGCCTTGCTTCCTTTTCTGGCGTTAGTGTCGCCAATACTGTCGATCCAGATGCACCTTTTGACCTGCCTGATGATTTTCGAAGAGGGCTTATGGGAGTGTTCTTTAATGATCAAGAGACGGGACAAAAAACCTCTCAGCTGACAGATAACATCAAACTTACTAACAATCAGATCAATCCAACCTGCACTTCAATTCAGGATCCAACGTGTACTAGTGATCAATTGGGTTTCCGAGCAATTATTCCATTTTGTAAAGTCACAGCCGATATAAATTGCATTGAAGAAGTAGGTGCAATTAAAGAAGATGGAAAAAGGGTTGTTGGAGAGTTCAAACAGTATTTCCCACTGAAAGCTCAGAATGAATTTGTTGGTGATCCCGAGTACAAGCTTCCATCTGGAACATCGGGTTCTGTTGTGACAATTCCAGGAGTTACCCATAAAGGTGGCGAAGAGTATTTCGTGACATTTCAAGTATCTGGGGGACTAAACAAACCAAGTCGTAACACTTTTGTAAGTGGTTTCTCTGCTCGAATCGTCCCGATTAAAATTGGTCCCAATATGATTGGGACTTCAAGTACCTGCCTGCCAGATTTATGCGATACCGGATTTGCCTACCATGAGCCAGTTAAAGCGTGGGCTGAGATAGGTGGTGGATCTCCTATCTGTATTTCAACCTCTATTCGCACTGGTGAATGCGCTGTAAAACAAAATTTCCCGGAGAACATTCGCTTCTATTCAAAAGTTCGACTTAATGTCACCGCAAATGGCTGGTTGCACGGTCGTTTCGCTGACCCTGAAGTTACTGTTGCAGTAAAGGATGGAATTACAAATATTTCGGTAGAGGCACTCCCAATTCGAGTACCAGTCATTTATAAGTCCTATCTGTGGCCAGATGTTCCAGAAGTAATCAAATCGGCATACTCACCGACAACAGGCTTTTTTAAGCTAGGAAATACAAACGGATCTTCTCGAATAGCTAACAATCAACTGGTAACGAACCCAGCAGATCGCAATTTTGTAAGCACGCCATTACCTTCAGGTAAGACAGGAATTGACGAACTCAAAGTGTGGTTACCCTTAGTTGACGATAAGGCAACTTCAATGGCATCAATGTGGAGTTACCGAACCTTGACCTCTGAAGAGACTGAAGGCTCAAACGAGTGTTTTGCGAGCAAAACTGAACTTACTGGACTCGTTACAACTAACGCTACCCAATACTCAGCGGGTCCACCGAGTTTTGATAAAAACGAAGGCACACTTACCTACAAAGTTGCAGCACCGCACAATGTTCCAACTGGCGAAGTCTTCAAAGGTCGTTATAACTTAAGTATGCGATCAGATGTCGCACGCTGTGTCTATGGTTTTTCTAAAGCACCAATTCGTGCCGAGTTATCTGTCGTGAGCGCCGATGGCATCCCACAAATTGCAACCACTATCGTGAGTGAGAAAAATGGATGGGTCTATTTGACCGCAGCAAACTTCGAATTCTCAGCTCCAGTGATTAAAGCAAAGCTGACTCAGGAGAAAGTTGTTGAGCCAACTCCCGTGGCAACAGCGACCCCAACACCAGTGGTTAAGCCAGCTGCTAAGAAGATTACAATCATCTGCGTTAAGGGTAAGACGGTCAAGAAAGTCTCAGCCGTTAAGCCCGTGTGTCCGTCTGGATTTAAGAAGAAGTAATAAACCATGCATCTTATGAAAAACCGCTTTATTCAATCACTGGTTGCCTTGACGGTTGTATATCTAGGCATTGTGGTTGTGATCTCGCAAGATCCATCGGGGGATAGCCAGGCGATCAACGATAAGTTGGTTGAAATGAGTCCGGATAATCGGCTTGATCTTCTGATTCAGATTACTGGCGTGGATCCACTTGAAGGTACTGCCGAGGCACGAGTGTTGCCGTGGCCGCAGTCAGATGAAATTGGATTTCAATATAAGAGTGGTTGGATACCAAGCCAAGATGTCAAGATTCATGTTGACTCGGTAATTGGTGGAAGCAATGGTGGGACAAATGTTTATAACTTTGCTGCCGATGAACCTACTGGTGGATTTAATGTGCAGATTGATGAACAGCCCGGTGCACCAGCGCGTTCAAATATTACCTGGTACCCGATGGATCTATATAACTTTGAGATTCCAATTAGTGCTTCAGGTAAAGATGGATCACTTAATATTTTGCCGCAGGATTACACGAAGAATATTGATACCTTTGATATCAGAATGGTTCATGGGTTGTGGGCAGATCCAATTAAGACGGTCACCCTGGCTGATGATGAATCATTTGATACAGCGGTTAGTGAATTAACAAATGGTTTTTCTTCCACTGTATTTACTACAACTCGATCGAATTCAACCAAGTTATTAGTTGGAATTATTTTATTGTTGATGATTACCGCGATGACATCGGTTGGAATCTTGACCTTGATGGTTGTTAATGGGCGACGCCCACCATCGCTTTCATCGTTGACATGGGCAGCGGCGTTGACGTATTCGTTGATCTCGCTGCGCGGGTTGATGCCGGGGTCGCCGCCGATCGGCATATTCGTGGACAAGATCTTCTACTTCCCGTCCCTGATTTTGACCTTGCTCTGCTCACTCTGGGTCCTTGTGACCTGGGTTCGGCGCGAGGACTTTCAGGCCTAAATAGCCCCGTTTCACTTTAATTCGGTGGGAAATCGCAGGAACGCGGCTGTGTGTCGCCGACGCTTACCCTCTTGAATTTGGCTGATTTCGGAGTACAAAGGCCGATTTCTCTTTATGAGGGGGGTTCCTTTAGACTCTCCCTTCGGTTCAGTTGATAATCCACAGGATTTGGCGCTGGGCCAACCATGTTCGTTTTATGAGCTAACAGAGAAGAAGGTAAATTTTTGGCTAGCAAAGATGGCGCCATTGAAATCGAAGGTGTCGTGGCTGAAGCGTTACCCAATGCAATGTTTCGAGTTGAGCTAACAAATGGTCACAGAATTTTGGCGCACATCAGCGGCAAGATGCGAAAGAACTACATTCGTATTCTTCCAGCAGATCGTGTCATTGTTGAACTGAGTCCATATGACCTCACAAGAGGTCGCATTATCTACCGTTACAAGTAACAGAGGAGCACGACTATGAAGGTTAATCCAAGCGTGAAGAAGATTTGCGATAAGTGCAAAGTCATTCGCCGCAAGGGTCGCGTCATGGTCATTTGCGAAAACCTTCGTCACAAGCAACGTCAGGGTTAATTTAAAAATTAACTAGCAGTACAAGTACGCGTGATGCGACTTAAGTAAGTAATTACTTAAGACTCTCGGACCGGCAGGCCGAGACTGGAAACATTCCAGACGAGCATTGCGGAGGACCTCCGGATACAGATCGGTTGAACACATGGCACGTCTAGTCGGTGTTGATCTTCCACGCGAAAAGCGTGTTGAGATTGCACTTACCTATATTTTCGGAATGGGTCTTACTCGTTCCCACGAAACACTCGCAGCAACTGGCATTAGTCCAGATACTCGCGTAAAGGATCTGCAAGAAGCAGAACTCGCACAGCTTCGTGAGTACATCGAAGCCAACTACAAGATTGAGGGCGATCTTCGCCGCGAAATCGCTGGCGACATTCGTCGTAAAGTTGAAATTCAGAGCTACCAAGGTATTCGTCACCGTAAGGGACTTCCTGTACGTGGTCAGCGCACACATACCAACGCACGTACGCGTAAGGGTCCTCGTAAAGCAATTGCAGGTAAGAAGAAGGTGACTAAGTAATGGCCGCTCCTAAGTCAAAGACCGCTGCCGCTAAGGGCAAGGTAAAGATTCGTAAGAAAGAGAAGAAGAACGTTGCCGTTGGAAAGGCTTTTATTAAGTCGACCTTCAACAACACAATCATCTCAATCACAGATCCATCCGGCGCTGTTATCTCTTGGTCATCATCTGGCCAGGTTGGTTTCAAGGGCTCACGTAAGTCAACTCCATTCGCAGCACAGCTTGCAGCAGAAGCAGCAGCTCGTCGCGCGCAGGAGCATGGCTTAAAGAAGGTAGATGTTTTCGTAAAGGGACCTGGTTCCGGACGCGAAACTGCAATCCGTTCATTGCAAGCAGCAGGCTTAGAAGTTGGAGCCATCTCTGATGTAACTCCAGCTCCACACAATGGCTGCCGCCCACCGAAACCTCGTCGAGTTTAAGGAAGGAAGAGAATAAATGGCTCGTTATACCGGAGCAGACTGCAAGCGTTGCCGTCGCGAAAAAGTAAAGCTCTTCCTTAAGGGATCAAAGTGCGATGGACCTAAGTGTCCGATCGAATCACGTCCATATCCACCAGGCCAGCACGGTCGTGGACGTTCAAAAGAATCTGAATACCTATTGCAGATGCGTGAGAAGCAGAAGTGCGCACGTATTTATGGAGTTCTAGAAAAGCAGTTCCGTGGTTACTACGAAGAGGCAAACCGCAAGCAAGGTAAGACTGGTGAAAACCTTCTTATTCTGCTTGAGACACGTCTTGATAACGTCGTATTCCGTGCCGGCTTTGCAAAGAGCCGCGACATGGCGCGTCAGTTAGTTCGCCACGGTCACTTTGTGGTCAACGGTAAGAAGGTAAACATTCCTTCATACCGCGTCTCTGCGATGGACATCGTTGATGTTCTTCCAAAGTCACTTGATCTCACACCATTTATCGTTGCAAGTGCAGAACTTGGCGAGAAGTCAGTTCCGGCTTGGATGGAGGTTGTTGGTTCACAGATGCGAATCATCATCCACGGTATTCCTGCTCGCGCAGTTATCGACACCCAAGTTCAAGAGCAGCTCATCGTTGAGCTCTACAGCAAGTAATTTTTTCGACCCCAATCTAGGAAATCAAATAGTGGATTTCCACGAGAAGAAAGAGGAGCACTAGTGCTAATCGCGCAACGCCCCACGCTCAGCGAAGAAGTAGTCTCAGAGAACCGCTCACGTTTCATTATTGAACCGCTTGAGCCAGGTTTTGGATACACCCTCGGCAACTCAATGCGCCGTACTCTGCTCTCATCTATTCCAGGTGCAGCAGTTACAAGCATTCGCGTTGCTGGCGCACTTCACGAGTTCACCACTCTTGAAGGCGTAAAGGAAGATCTCACAGATATCGTCTTGAACATCAAGAACCTAGTTCTTTCAAGTGATAACGATGAGCCAAGTGTTGTTTACATCCGTAAGACCGGTGCTGGCGCAGTAACAGGTGCCGACATTGCAGTCCCTGCTGGCGTTGAGGTTCATAACCCAACACTTCATATTGCAACTCTTAACGGCAAGGCAAACCTTGAGATCGAACTTACTGTCGAGCGCGGCCGTGGCTATGTCACTGCTGTTCAGAACAAGCAAGCAGGAGCTGAGATCGGACGCATTCCGGTTGACTCAATCTATTCACCAGTACTCAAGGTGACATATTCAGTTGAGGCAACTCGCGTAGAACAGCGCACAGACTTCGATCGTCTCGTTGTAGATGTTGAGACCAAGCCATCAATGAAGCCACGCGATGCAGTTGCATCAGCGGGCCGCACACTTGTTGAGCTCTTCGGACTTGCTCGCGAACTTAACCTCGATGCAGAAGGTATCGAGATGGGGCCATCTGTTATGGATGCTGCTCTTGCTGCTGATCTTGCGCTTCCAATCGAAGATCTCGATCTCACAGTTCGTTCATACAACTGCTTGAAGCGCGAAGGCGTTCACACAGTCGGTGAGTTGGTAAACCGTTCAGAGGCAGACCTACTCGACATCCGTAACTTCGGATCGAAATCAATCGATGAAGTTAAGGCTAAGCTTGTATCAATGGGAATGTCACTTAAGGACAGCCCAGCAGGATTTGATCCAACCCAACACCAGAACTACAACGCATCAGATGATGATCTCACTGACGCGGATGCGAACTAAGAGGAGAAGAGAAGATGCCAAAACCAACTAAAGGTCCTCGTCTGGGTTCAGGCCCATCGCACGAGCGTCTCATCCTTCGTACACTCGCTGAGCAGTTGTTCGAGCATGGCAAGATCACAACAACAGAGGCAAAGGCAAAGCGTTTACGCCCCCTTGCTGAAAAGTTAATTACCTTCGCAAAGAAGGGCGATCTTCAAGCTCGTCGTGAAGTATTGGCACGCATTGCAAATAAGAGCGTTGTGCACACACTCTTTACAACAATCGCACCAACATTTGCTACACGCGAAGGTGGATACACACGTATCACCAAAGTCGGTCCACGTAAGGGCGATAACGCTCCTATGGCAGTGATCGAACTTGTAACAGATTAAGTAAAACTTAAATATGGCCGGACCCACTCTCTTTCCAGAGGGTGGGTTTCGTCGTTTACGGATTGATCTTGCCTACGATGGCAGCCAATTTTATGGATGGGCAGCCCAACCAGATCAACGCACCTTGCAAGATATGATCGAAGCAGCAATCTCAAAAATTTGTCAGAGCCCAGTGACATCCGTTGTCGCAGGGCGTACCGATGCTGGGGTGCATGCCACCGGACAAGTAATCCACGTCGATCTCCTTGATTTAATCTTTGCATCGAGCCAGTCGGAAGCGCTGACATATTCCGATCTACGTTTTCGACTCAATCGCATCCTCGATGAAGATGTGCGGATCTTAGATATCTCGGATGCGCCCGAAGGATTCCATGCCCGCTTCTCAGCGCTGCGTCGGTTCTACTCTTATAAAATTCTCGATAGCAATCGAGTAGTCACACCACTTGCTCGCTATGACACCGTCTCTTGGTATCGCGAACTTGATCCCGAGTCGCTCAATCAGGCGAGCGCGCAATTACTTGGCCACCACGACTTCGCCGCATTCTGTAAATTCAAAGAGGGTGGCACCACAATTCGTACCCTCGAAAAATATCAATGGCAGCGGGGCGCCGATGGGCTGCTGATCGCCGACGTTGTCGCCGATGCCTTCTGTTATTCGATGGTGCGCAATCTGGTGGGGGCGGTGGTCTCGGTGGCAGATGGCCGAAAAGATAGTTCTTGGCTGGCAGAGCTCTTAGCCAATAAGGAGCGGGTCAGTGATTCACTGGTCTTTCCGGCTAAAGGGCTCACCCTCTATCGGGTCGAATATCCATCGAATTCGCAGCTAATTGAGCGGGCAAAGGTGACGATCGGGAAGCGCTCGCCTGAGCTTTAAGGTCGATTTTGACCCTACGCCTGTGGAAGGTAAAGTTCAACCTCTGCGCTACACGGCGCCTGGCACCATCGATCACGTGATCACCCGAAAAGAAAAAGGTAGATAAGAGCATGCGTACATATAGTCCTAAGGCCGGAGACGTCGTTCGTGCATGGCACGTTATCGATGCACAAGATGTTGTACTCGGTCGCCTAGCAACACATGCTGCTGTTCTTCTTCGCGGAAAGCACAAGGCAACATTTGCACCTCACATGGATATGGGTGACTTCGTCATCGTAATCAATGCAGAGAAGATTGCACTTTCTGGAAACAAGGCGCTTTCAAAGTTTGCACACCAGCACTCAGGTTTCCCAGGCGGTCTTACATCAACTGTCTATGGAGAACTTCTTGAGAAGCATCCAACCCGCGCTGTTGAAAAAGCGATCAAAGGAATGCTTCCAAAGAATCGCCTAGGTCGCGATGTTGCATCAAAGCTAAAAGTTTATGCAGGACCAGAACATCCACATGCAGCACAAGCACCAAAGCCATATACATTCGAACAAGTTTCACAGATTATTAAGTAAGGGAATCCATAGACATGTCAGATAACACAACAGTTGCAGATCTCGACGAGAACGAGATTCCTACTTCATACACTTCAGCATCACCTGCTGCAGCGACTAACCGTCCTGCAATCAAAGCACCAGGAGCTGGTACCGGCCGTCGTAAAGAAGCCGTTGCACGCGTTCGTTTAATTCCAGGTACAGGTCGCTGGGTTATCAACGGTAAGACACTTGAGAATTACTTCCCAAACAAAGTTCACCAACAGCTAGTCTCTGAGCCACTTCGCACAGTTGCCGCTGAAGGTCAGTACGATATTTTTGCACGCATCAACGGTGGTGGAGTTTCAGGTCAAGCTGGCGCACTTCGTTTAGGTGTTGCACGTTCACTCAATGAGATTGATGTTGAAGCACACCGTCCAGCACTTAAGAAGGCTGGATTCCTTAAGCGTGATGCACGTGTTATCGAGCGCAAGAAGTACGGCCTTAAGAAGGCTCGTAAGCGTTCACAATACTCAAAGCGTTAATTCATTTAAGGCGGTTCATATGTCCCTTTTCGGAACAGATGGAATTCGCGGCTTAGCCAATGGCCCGGTACTTACCGCCGAACTAGCACTCGATGTCTCTGTCGCAGCCGCTCATATTCTCGTTGAATCTCTTATTGGTCAAAAAGAATCAGTGGTAGACGAATCCGTCCGTCCGCGCGCAATCGTTGGTCAAGATTCACGTGCATCTGGTGAATTTTTAGAAGCCGCTGTTGTTGCTGGTTTAACAAGTGCAGGTGTTGATGTTTATCGTGTGGGCGTTCTACCTACTCCGGCAATTTCATTTCTTGTTGCCAGTACTGGCGCAGACCTTGGTGTGATGATCTCGGCATCTCATAATGCAATGCCAGATAATGGAATTAAGTTATTTGCTCGCGGTGGCGGCAAGCTCGATGACTCAGTTGAAGCGTTGATTCAAGCGCGCATCGGTGAGCCATGGGAGCGACCAACTGGCAGTGGCGTGGGACGAGCCATTAACGATATTGGCGCCAAAGAGAAATACATAGAACATCTGCTTACATCTGTTGTAACACCACTTGCTGGTCTGACCATCGTGCTCGATTGTGCCAACGGCGCTGCCTCATTTGTGGCACCTGTTGCTATGCAACGCGCTGGTGCCAATGTGATGGCGATTTCAGATACCCCAGATGGCTGGAACATAAACGATAACTGCGGCTCTACCTATCTCGATAATCTAAAAGCTCGGGTCATCAAAGAGGGTGCTGATTTCGGTATTGCACACGATGGCGATGCTGATCGCTGCTTGGCAGTAGATGCCCAAGGCAATGAAGTCGATGGCGATGTAATCATGACAATTCTTGCAATCGCGATGAAAACAGCAGGTACTTTGAAATCTAATACCGTTGTTGGCACAGTCATGAGCAATCTCGGATTTATACATGCGATGACTGCCGCTGGCATTACGGTGGAGACAACTCCAGTTGGTGATCGATATGTACTTGAGAAAATGTTAGAGAAAGATTTTGTACTCGGCGGCGAACAATCAGGCCACCTGATTATGCGCGAGTTTGCAAAGACCGGTGATGGACTTCTTACCGCCCTGGCCCTTGCCCAAGAAGTTGCCCGCAGCAAGAAACCTTTGAGCGAACTTGCATCAGCGATGGTTCGTTTTCCGCAGGTATTAATTAATGTAAAAGGTGTTGCGAAAGAGAAGTTATTTGAATCAGATGTAATCGCAAAAGCACTCACCGCCGCCGAGGCTCAACTTGGTCAAACTGGTCGAGTATTACTTCGCGCATCTGGTACCGAAGCACTCGTTAGAGTGATGGTGGAAGCTTCCAGTGATAGCCTTGCCAACGAAGTTGCAACTGTTCTTGCAGGCGTTGTTGAGCAAGAACTCTCGCTGTAACACCGGCAGTTTTAAAAGCTAGGAGAGCCATCGATGTGCGGCATTGTGGGATACACAGGCTCACGCTCTGCAATTGGGCCACTGATTGAAGGACTTCGCCGCCTTGAATATCGCGGATATGACTCAGCTGGAATCGCACTCGGAACACCAACATCACTTTTTATTGAAAAGCGCGCCGGTAAGTTAGCAAATCTAGAAAGCGCGCTCTCACCAAATATTCCAACAGTTCACTCAGGTATTAGCCATACTCGCTGGGCAACCCACGGCGGCCCCACCGATCGCAATGCACATCCGCACGTTGATAATGAAGGCAAACTTGCCGTCATCCACAACGGAATTATCGAAAACTATTCAGAACTCAAGGCCCAACTCGAAGCCTGTGGCCATGTCTTTGAATCTGATACCGATACCGAATCAGTGGCACATTTACTCTCTGATCTACGTAAAGAACATGGGGGAGATCTCACCCAAGCAATGCGGGCTGCGGTCAAACTACTACGTGGATCTTTCACGCTGCTTGCAGTTCATGCCGATGATCCCGAGCGCATTGTCGGTGTTCGTCGCAATTCACCGCTAGTTGCAGGTATCGGTGATGGCGAGAATTTCTTAGCATCAGATGTAGCCGCCTTTATTGATTACACCAAGCGCGCAATCGAACTTGGTCAAGATGAAATTATTACGATCACGCCTGAATCAATCTCAATTATCGATCTCGATGGCAAATCAATTGCACCTCGTGAATATGAAATTACTTGGGATAGCGCTGCTGCCCAAAAGGGTGGCTTTACCCACTTCATGTTAAAAGAAATATTCGAACAGCCAAAGGCAGTTGCCGATACTTTGATTGGGCGCCTCAGTGATAACGATCAGATCTTGATCGACGAACTACATATGAGCGATGCTGAGATTGCATCACTTAAAAAGATTGTGGTAATTGCGTGTGGCACCGCCTATCACGCTGGCATGGTGGCTAAATATGCAATTGAAAAATGGGCCAAGATCAGCGTTGAGGTAGAGATTGCAAGTGAGTATCGCTACCGCGATCCAATCGTAGATAGCAGCACACTGGTTGTTGCGATCTCGCAATCAGGTGAAACTATGGATACCTTGATGGCGGTGCGCCATGCAAAGGCAGCTGGTGCTCGGGTGCTGGCCATTTGTAATACCAACAGTTCCACAATTCCACGCGAATCAGATGCAGTGATCTACACCCACGCTGGCCCTGAGATTGCAGTGGCATCGACAAAGGCGCTGCTGACCCAAATTGTTGCTGTTTATCTTTTGGGCCTCAAACTTGCTCAGGTACGTAAAGTATTAACCGATGTGCAGGTACGCGAGATTTATCATCAGATGCTTGAGTTACCGGGTCAGATCGAACAGATTTTGGAGACGGTCGAACCACTTCGCGAACTCACTAGAAAATTTGCGGAATCAAATACCGTTTTATTCCTGGGTCGAAATGTTGGATATCCAGTAGCCCTGGAAGGTGCATTGAAGTTAAAAGAACTTGCCTATATCCATGCCGAAGGATTTGCCGGCGGCGAACTCAAGCACGGTCCAATTGCGTTAATTGATTCAATGCAGCAGACACCAGTGATTGCGATTTTGCCCGCCGGTCATGAAAACTCACTCGATGAAAAAATGTTAAGCAATATCCAAGAGGTAAAAGCACGTGGCGCCAGAGTGATCGTGATTGCGCAAGAAGGTGCTGAGGTAATTGGCGCCGAGCACATCATTAGGATTCCAGCAGCCCCAGCGCTGCTACAACCAATTTTAGCCACCGTGCCACTGCAAGTATTTGCCTACGAAATGGCGATCGCTCGTGGCAACGATGTTGATCAGCCGCGCAACTTAGCTAAATCAGTAACGGTGGAGTAGCGAAAAAATAATGCCGGAAATTCGTAAAGCTCAAAGAGATAAGGCCCTGCGTTGGTCAGTATTTCTATTTGCCGGATTTCTCATTGTTACCCAGCAGGTGTATACCTTTGGTCCACTGACTTCATATGATCGAAGTATCGATGCAACTACCAAACCGCAATTTGATGGATTTAGTGGATTTATTCTGATGCGACTAGATGATTTGGGTCTGCGCGGATTTACCGCAACCGTATTGTTGATTGCGGCAGCATTTATCGCCTACAGATTTAAAACCTGGCGTCCACTTAATCTGGCATTCTTATCTTTAATTCTACTCAACTTGGTAGTTGGCGGATTTAAACTTTTACTCGGTCGCACAAAGCCAAGACTTGGTGTTGATTTGCTACACGCAGGTGGAATGTCATATCCGAGTGGACATGCATCCAATGCCGTTTTGTCGTGGGGGATATTGGCCTATTTGATCTATCGCTATGCCCGCGTTGATCGATATCAAGGTCGACTAGCAAGTGCTGGTGTTGTGGTTATTTCACTTACCGTCTGTATCGTCTCGCTGATTCGCCAGACACATTGGTTTACAGATCTACTCGGCGGATTATTTGTGGGCAGCGCCTTACTCGTCGCAGTAATCGCAGTAGATAGGTATGTTCCCTCAAAGAGTCAACGCAATTAGGCTGATCCCATGATTGATGGAATCGGAATCGATGTCGTAGACATTGCGCGCTTTGAAGCCAGCCTGCTTCGTACACCTGCACTCCGTCAGAAATTATTTACCCCCCGTGAGCGCACTAAGTCACCAGCTTCACTGGCCGCAAGATTTGCCGCAAAAGAGGCGCTCTATAAAGCCCTTAGCCCAACTCAAGGATTGTCATGGCAAGATGTTGAAGTGATCAATGAAGAAAGCGGTCAGCCAGCATTTCTCTTTTACGGCGATATCGCCACACTTACTAAAGGTGCACGTGCCCATCTCTCACTTTCACATGATGGCGGAGTCGCAACCGCGATGGTGGTACTCGAGCGATGAGTGCTTTTAGCCGTGCCGAAGCCCGGATTGATCTCAATCGTATTAGCGAAAACATCGCTCATTTAAAAAATAGCGCTGGCGTGCCAGTCATGGCAGTGGTTAAGGCAGATGCATACGGACACGGCTTAGTACCTGTTTCAAAAGCTGCGATTGCCGGCGGTGCTACCTATCTCGGCGTTGCACTGTTGGAAGAAGCAATTGCACTACGTACTGCTGGAATTACAGTGCCAATTCTGGCTTGGTTGGTTCCGCCCGGATCTGATTACTTATCAGCGATCGATTACGACATTGAATTAGCGGTTGCTTCACTTATTTCACTGGCAGAAATTAGCGCCGTTAAATCTGATCGAAAAGCTCGAGTACATCTAGAAGTTGATACCGGAATGAGTCGCGGTGGATTTCTATCTGAGTGGGATCAGTTGAGCGGTGATCTTTTAAAAAATATTGAGATCGTTGGAATTTTCTCCCACTTCGCCCGCGCCGATGAACCTGGTCAAGCACAGAATGAAAGTCAACGAATTCGTTTTGAAGAGATGGCGCGAAAACTTGAGTCACTGGGTTTTGCAGACGTAATCTGCCACCTATCTAATTCAGCTGCGACGCTCATGGATCCAGCATCCGCTTTCGATATGGTGCGTACCGGAATCGCAATGTATGGACTTACTCCCGATGTTGAGAATTTAGGGAGTTCACTTTCACTCGGACTCAAACCAGCAATGTCACTTCATGCAAAATTACATTTGGTAAAAGATGTGCCGGTCAATTCTCCAGTGGGATATGGCGCAACTGCATTTACGCAGAGTGATACCAAACTTGGCCTCGTCGCAATCGGATATGCTGATGGAATTCCACGCTCTGCCCAAGGTGCCGGCGTATTTATCCATGGAAAACGTGCATCGATTATTGGGCGGGTATCCATGGATCAATTTGTGGTTGATCTCGGAGAAAATTCACAGGCAATCTCTGGTGATTGGGTTGAAGTCTTTGGTGATGGAAGTAGCGGGGGTTATACCGCTGAAGATTGGGGCCACGCATCTGGCACAATTAATTACGAGATAGTTACACGAATCGGCCCACGAGTGCCTAGAATCTACCGATCGCATTCGTTGATCGCAGAGTAGGGGGAGAAGATGACTTCACAATCTGTGCTCTCGATCTCTAATCTCACCGTGAAATTCGGTGGCCTCACAGCGTTATCCGATGTCTTTCTTAATCTAGAAGAGAACCAAGTTGTCGGCCTGATTGGTCCAAACGGTGCGGGCAAGACAACTCTCTTTAATGCAATCAGTGGATTGGTAGAGCCAACATCTGGAACTTTTACTTTTAACGGCGACAAACGTGGCTGGCCATCTACCCACGAACTTACATCTTTAGGAATTTCTCGCACACTGCAAGGCGTTGGTCTCTTCCCAGATCTTACGGTCGCTGAAAATGTAATGATCGGGGCACAGAAATTTTCTAAGACGGGTCTGATCTCAGCTGGATTTGGTCGCAATAAATCAGATGAGCGACGACTTCGAGACAGAGCCCATGCAGCGTTAGAACGCGTCTATGCCGGCAGCCTTGCTGACAAGCGCGCAGATTCGCTCTCTTATCCTGATACAAAACGGGTTGCAATTGCACGAGCACTTGTCAGTGAACCAAAAATTCTAATGCTGGACGAACCTGCCGGTGGTCTTGGGCCGCAAGATATTGAATGGATGAATGGCCTCATTCGCACGCTACGTTCTTCGATGTCAATTTTGATCGTAGAACATCACATGGATGTTGTGATGCAGGTCTGCGATCAACTTTACGTACTCAACTTTGGTGAAGTTATTGCAAGCGGAAGCGCTGAGACGGTTCGACGAGATCCAGCAGTGATTGCTGCTTATCTTGGGACGGGTGTTGCCTAATGTTACAAATACAAAATTTAAATGTAGATCATGGTGCAATCCGCGCACTCAGTGGCGTCTCCTTCACCGTCGGGCAAGGAAATTTAGCTGCTGTAATTGGTTCAAACGGTGCCGGCAAGACAACACTAATGCGCACGCTCTCTGGACTTAAATCTGCCGAGAGCGGTAGCGCGACGTGGATGGGCCACAATCTCTTGCACGGTAAACCAGAACAACTTGTTCGCCATGGTGTTTCACATGTCTCTGAAGGCAAATCAGTAATTGCACAGTTAACTGTTGAAGAAAATCTTGATCTAGGAGCGCTCTGGCGCCGCAATCGCACCGAAGCAAAAAGAACTAAAGTTGAAGTCTTCGCTCTCTTCCCACGACTGCAAGAAAGACGTGAACAACTTGCCGACACACTTTCTGGTGGAGAACGGCAGATGCTGGCAATCGGTCGCGCATATATGTCTCGACCAAAATTACTTCTTCTTGATGAACCATCACTTGGTCTTGCACCACTTGTTGTAGAACAAATTTTTCAATCTATTCGCCAGATCGTCGATTCAATGGGCGTCACCGTGGTTCTTGTAGAACAAAATGCCATGAGTGCTCTCAAAGTTGCAGACTATGGAGTAGTTCTCAACCTTGGAGTCATTGCCGTGACCGGTAAAGCAGCTGATCTGATAGCCGACCCAGCAGTTCGCGCTGCTTACTTGGGATATTAGGGGGCGGCCATGAATCAATTTTTAGACATGATCATGATTGGTATTAGCGCGGCATCAATCTATGCACTGATGGCAATTGCCATGGTCTTGGTCTGGCGATCGACTCGCGTTGTTAACTTCGCCCAAGCTGGCATGGCACTTCTATCAACTTATATTGGATTTGAATTAGTGAGTGCGATTGGTAACTTTTGGATTGCGCTCCCACTAGCAATGATCTTAGGCGCAGCCTTCAGCGCCTTCATCGAATTTTTCTTGATGCGTAATTTATTAAAACATAGTAGTCAGGGCGCGATCGCTGCCATCGCACCCATTATCGCCACCCTTGGTTTACTTGGATTAATTCGGGCGACGATCGGATTTATCTGGGGTCATGCAGATGTTCAACTCGAAGCACCGTTATCTAAAGTGGGCTTTACCTTTGGCGATACAACTATTGTGATAAGTCCGATGGGATTGTTTGTACTTCTCTTTGTTATTTTCCTTGTCACTTTAGTGAGCATTGTTTTCCAAAAAACGAATATTGGTTTAGCCCTTCGCGCCTCTGCCTACGCTCCAGAAATTGCTCAGCTAGCAGGTATTCGAGTCTCTGGTATTCGTACACTCGGTTGGGCAATTGCCGGTGCCGCAGGTGCTGCGGCTGGAATCTTGCAGACAGTAAATGGCACCGGTGCTCTCTCTCCGGAATCACTCGAATTTAGTCTGTTACTTGTATTTGGTTTCATCGCAGCAGTGATCGGTGGACTTGAGTCACTGCCTGGCGCAGTACTTGGAGCACTCATTCTGGGATTAGTTCTCGCCTTTGTACAAATCTATATCAGCGGAACTCTGGCCTTTATTGTTGCCTTCTTACTTTTACTGATTGTCCTCATCGTGCGCCCACAAGGGTTCTTAGGTTCTAAGGCAGGTCGCCGTGCTTAAAAAACATCCAATCCTGACCTTTATCTTCTTTGGTTTTATTCTCTTTCTTATTAGCAATCGACTCGACGAACTTCGCGTATACCAAGGTGCAACAGTTGCAATCTATGCAATTGGTATTTCATCGCTGATTCTCTTGATCGGATACTCAGGTCAAGTTTCACTTGGCCACGGTGCACTTCTTGCAATTGGTGGTTATGCCGCAGCCCTTGCCCGAATTCATTACGAAGCTCCAATCTGGTTAACTTTTGTTGTTGCAGTATTGGCAGCAGCAATCGGTGGTGCGCTCTTAGGTTGGGCGGCTGCACGATTAAGCGGACCGTATCTAGCGGGCACAACTCTGGCCCTTGCAATTGGGCTCCCTTCAATTGCTAATCAATTTTCAATCTTTGGTGGCGAGCAAGGGCTCTACTTTGATATTGGATTACCACCAGCATCACTCGGTGAAGATTTCACTCAGTACAAGTGGTATTTCTGGATCAGTTGGTCGGTCGCACTCATTACTCTTTATTGGCTCAGAAATCTCTTGCACTCCAGATATGGTCGCAGCTGGCGGGCTGTCCGAAGCAATGATGTGGCGGCTGAGTTGGCTGGCCTGCACATCGGCCGGAACAAGATCCTGGCCTTCACGATCAGCGCTGGCCTGGCTGGCCTAGCCGGAGCCCTGCTGGCGATGACGATTAGCCTGGCTTCACCTGGGGTTTTCCCGCTTGCGCTCTCATTTTCACTGGCGACAGGCGCAGTCCTCTCTGGCGTAACTACCCTCGGAGGCGTCATGATTGGCTCCGTAACCCTGGTGGCAATCCCTGAGATCGCGCTAGCGATAGCCAATCGCTACGGCTCAGAGACGATCACCACGAATTTGCCAGGGTTATTAGTAAGCGCGTTACTGATCTTGACCGTTCTATTCGTTCCGAATGGACCAGTCGAGCAGTTGCACGCAAAGCGAGCGAAGAAGGGACACTCTTCGCATACGCCGGTAGAGATTTCAGTTCGCGTCGGCAGTAAGACGTGGAGTTCGAAAAAGTAAAAAAGTACGGAAGTAAGTAAGAAAGAATCCCGCAAGGGCCAACTATGGAAGGAAAGAGATGACAAGAATCAATCGTCGGAAGCTCATAAGCGCTTCTGCGGTACTTGCAGTCGCAGCACTCGCAGTCTCGGCTGTGCCTGCGCAAGCGTTCAACCCGCGTGCGAAAGAAGTCGGAGTAACTGCCACAACAATTAAGCTGGGTATCACATCACCACTAACTGGAATTGCAGCCCCTGGCTACAGCAAGATTCCAGGTGCAATGAAGGCGTACTTCGATTACGTCAATGCAAATGGTGGAGTAAATGGTCGCAAGATCACTTTGGTCAGCAAAGATGACCAGTACATCCCAGCAACTGCAGTTGCTAAGGCGAATGAATTAATTCTTCGCGATAAAGTTTTTGCACTAGTGGGAACCCTGGGAACTGCGAGCACAAAAGCTCTGACAGCTGCCACTCAACTTTCAAAGCGCGGAATTCCTTCACTCTTTGTTAATACAGGTTGGAGCGGTTTTGCCGACAAGAAGGCATACCCGACAACATTTGCAATTCTTCCTTCATACCAGATGGAAGCAAAGATTATTTCGAAGTACCTCAAGGATACGTACCCAGGCAAGAAGCTTGCTCTTATCTACCAGGATGATGACTTCGGTCGCGATGCGCTGGCAGGTTTCAAGACAGGTGGCATCACATTTGACACCTTGATTCCATACGCATCAGGATCACAGTCACTTCCTGCAACTGGTGCTGGCTGGATTACAAAACTTAAGGCAGCAAGCCCAGATGTCACCGTTATGTTCGGTGTTTCATCTGCGACAACAGCGCTACTTGGTAATGCATTTGCCGGTGGATACGTTGGAAAGACTCAGTTCATCCTCGGATCAGTCGGTGGAGATGCAACAACAATTGCTGCCACTAACCGTGGACTTGTTGGTCTACTCAATGGTGCAAAGGGACTTTCATTTGCACCAGCTCCATCTGATTCATCTGATGAGTACATCAAGCTCTTTCAGACAATCTATGCAGCAGCTTTGCCAAAAGAGATCTTTGATAACAACGTTGTCGCTGGAATGTCGAACGCCTTCCTTGCAGTTCAGGCAATTAAGGCAGCTGGTCCAAAGTTGACTCGTAAGGGTCTAATGAACGTCATTGAGACAAAGGGAGCAACACTTGCTAACCCATTCCTCACACCACTCGGATACTCAACAACATCACATGTTGGTGCAACCGGATACTGGTTTGGAACATATGGGCCAACAGGTGCTCTCACCGCTGACGGTGGCAAGTACACCGTTTACACAACTGATTCAGGTTCAGGTGCTGTTGTTGAATCAACATACAAGCGCCCAGCAATGCCTGCGAAGGGATTACCTAACTAATGAAAATCTCACTTAAATCACGTCTCATCTCAGCCTTAGCTGTCACAGCAATTGCTGGAACAGTTCTGGTTGGAGCACCGAGCGCTGCAAATGCAGCACCAGTCTGTGCAACCGCTAACTTCGTCACCCAGTGTGGTGGAGTCGGTGCCGATGGTGCACCGTATGCATTCATCGCAGCAGCAAACTTCAATGGCACAGTATTTCTCTGGTCACATGGAGTTCGCCCATCGATCGATATTCCAGCAACACTTGCTCCAGTTGGTCCATATACAAAGACCAATGCAGCAGAGCCTGGTCCCGGAGCAAGTTCTGGTGATTTTTCAATCATCAACAAGCTAGTCGCTGCTGGATATGGCGTTGCCGGTTCGGGCTTTGCTCGTCAAGGAATCAATACCACTGAAGCACTTGCTGCTAACAAGGAATTGATTGCAACCTTTAAGACAAAGTACCCAACTACAAAGACTGTTATTGCATGGGGTGCATCACTCGGTGCAATGAATGCACAGAGACTCGCAGAGAGTAATCCTGAACTCGTTGACGGTGTGATCTTGGGCTGCCCAGCAGCAAATCCACAAGATGCACTCGTGGCTTACTTTGGTGATGCTCTCTTTGGTTTCAAGGCGCTCTTTGATCCAACCATCAAGGTCGGTGGATACTCAACCGATCCAGTAATTCGTCAGCAAGAGCAGCACGCCAACATTGGCAAAATTCTGCTCGTGTTGAGCAAGCTCTCTGCTGGACTTACATCAGGTGTTTGGCCAGATACGGCAAGTCCTGCCGGTAAGGCACTACAAGCAGCAGGAATTCCTTCACGTTCAGCACTGCTAACAGTTGGGCTAATGGCTGGAGTTTCTACTCGTAGTAAGAATGTTGATGGAACATCTGGTCCAGCTGGTGCTGCTGAGACATATCCATTGGCAATTGCGCCAGCAGTGGCTGTGCTCCAAAACATGGGTGCAACACTGAACTACGGAACTCTGCTCATTGCAGATGGTGAATTACTTGCTGGTGGAAAGGTCTTTGATAACACAAAGACTGATTACGCAGCTCGTGTAGCAGCCGATGCAGACATCTTCTCATTTGCACTCAGTGGAAATAGTGCAGTGGCTGGCATCATCGGTGCACTTGCAGCAACTCCGCGTGAGACGGCAGATCCAGCAGCTGTTGCAAAGATTTCAGGATTGGTTGGTCTTTCAGGAAAGATCACAAAGCCAACCTTGATCTTCCAAGCAGAATCTGAAGAGTTCGTGCCAGCATCAATCGTGCAGTGGTACATCGACACATATGCAGCTCAATTTGCAGGTGAGAAGATGAAGGCTATGGCCGATGCTAAGAAGTCACGTGCATACGTGGCTCCTAAGAATAATTTGGTTGTACTTTGGGCAAAGACTGCTGCGAAGTACTCCAAGTTCACCGCGGCTGGAACTCCTGATCTGACTGCAAAGCCAGGTGCCGGAACCGGTCACTGTCTCTTCACGCCAGCACAGTGGTTAGCAGCAGCTGACCTCATGGTTGCAACACTTAAGTATGACAAGTTCCCGCTAGGCGGAGGGATTGCATCTACCGCTCGCAAGGTTGGCCTGTCATATGACAACAAGTTCAGTGTGCCTTTATTTAAGTCACTCCAGTAACTTGGAATAAGTAGTAAGAAGAAAGGCCCTGGGAAACCAGGGCCTTTCTTCATCTACTACCCTTATCTATTATGAGTCAGAGCGCGGTAACTACGATTGAAATTGCTAATGCCGCAGCGATGTGCTCACTTGGTAAATCTCTTGGTGGCAAAGTTAAAGCGGGCGATCTGATCTTGCTCAACGGGGCACTCGGTGCCGGAAAGACAGTGTTGGTGCAAGGAATCGGAAGCGCATTGGGATTCGATGAAATTACATCTCCCACTTTTGTTATCTCTCGCATTCACCAAGGTGCTTTGCCTCTAATTCACGTGGATGTTTATCGTCTTTTAGATTCTGGAAATGCCGCCGCCTATCTCGATGATCTAGACCTTGATACTTCGCGCGAAGATGCGGTCACAGTCATCGAATGGGGTGGGCCAGAGTCTGCACGTTTGAGCGATGACCGATTAGAGATTGAGATTGATCGAAGTGATGAAATTCGCCGAGTGAGTGTGAAAACAATCGGTGATCGTTGGCAGGGGTTTTCGCTATGAAGGTTCTCTTGTGACCATCTCGCTAGTTATTGATACAGCCACTTCTCGCACTGTAGTTGGGTTAGCCGATGGCGCAAACATTTTCTGGCAGGACTTTCATGAAGGCGCGACAGATCACGGTAGCGCTGTTGCACAACTTGTTGCGCAGGCGCTGAGTAAAGGGAAAAATCCGAATCAGGTAATTGTTGGAATGGGGCCGGGGCCATTTACTGGGCTCCGAGTCGGCATCTCTTTCGCCAGAGCATTTGCAGCAGCTCGTGGAATTCCGGTAATCGGTATCTGTTCACTCGATGCGATTGCAATTGATTTACCGACATACACAGTGGCAATTGATGCCAGACGAAAAGAAATTTACTGGGCCTGCTACAACAACGGTGTGCGCGTGAGTGAGCCGGCCGTTAACTTTCCAGCAGATGTAGATGGATTTATTATCGATTGCTATCCAGATGTGGCAAAGATGGTCGGGTTAGCTGCTGGTATGAGTATTGATAAACCGATGTATCTGCGTCGCCCAGATGCGGTACCGACGGATGCGCGTACGCCATGATTACTTATCGCTCAATGATTGCACTTGATATTCCAGTGATTGCTATTCTGGAGAAAGAGATTTTTAAAGATGATCCCTGGTCTATCGGCCAGTTCAAAGAAGAAGTTTCTAATAACGGGATCACTCGTCACTACGTAGTCGCCTGCGATAGCGACCACCACATTATTGGTTGGGCTGGCGCCATGTGTTCAGCCGAAGGGACTTCTACCGATGTACTGACTATTGCGGTCAGCCCTGATTATCGATTGCAAGGAATTGCACGTCACATGCTGACATCGCTAATTGATTGGGCCTACTCCAAAAACTCACCAACGATTTTGCTGGAAGTTGAGAAGAAGAATTTTGCAGCACAGGCTCTTTACGTCGCTGAAGGTTTTGAAGTCATTAGTGAGCGGAAAGATTATTACGGCGCTGGTATCGATGCCTTAGTGATGTCCAAGGTCTTGTCATGAGAACGCTGACATGAGAGGCCCGTTGGTTCTTGGGATTGAGACTTCATGTGATGAGACCGCAATCGGTATTGTCGCTGGGCGCACGTTGCTGGCAAATGTAATTGCATCAAGTGTTGATGAGCATGCACGCTTTGGTGGTGTGGTGCCAGAGATTGCATCGCGGGCACACCTTGAGGCGATTCAACCCGCACTTGCGCAAGCGTTGAGGGAAGCGGAGTTAACTTTAAAAGATATTGATGCGATCGCCGTCACCGCAGGCCCCGGACTTATTGGCGCGCTCTTGGTCGGTACATCTACTGCCGCCGGTCTGGCCCTTGGACTTGGTCGACCAATTTATGCTGTTAATCATTTAGCAGCGCACATCAGTGTTGATTATTTAACCCACGATGATGCGATCGAACCGACAATTGCACTATTGGTAAGTGGCGGACATTCATCACTGTTGCAGATTAACGAGATCACATCATCGATCACAAAACTTGGCGCCACCATGGACGATGCCGCCGGTGAAGCCTTTGATAAAATTGCCCGCATCATGGGACTTGGTTTTCCTGGTGGCCCAGCAGTTGATCTCACTGCCCGCGATGGCAATCCATCGGCGATAGATTTTCCACGTGGTGTTACAAGTGCCGATGATTGGAAAACTCGTCCTTACGATTTCTCCTTCTCTGGTTTAAAGACTGCGGTCGCAAGATATTTAGAGGCTACTCCGGACTATAAGAAAAACGATGTTGCCGCCTCCTTCCAAGAAGCGATCGTCGATGTATTGCTGCGCAAAGCGTTGGCTGCATGTAGCGCCACTGGAATTGACCACCTGACAATTGCTGGGGGAGTTGCCGCCAATTCTCGGTTGCGGGCATTGGCTGCCCAACGTTGTGCCAGCGCCAAGGTTCAACTTCGCATCCCCGAGCCAGGGCTCTGCACCGATAACGGCGCGATGGTCGCAGCCCTTGGCGCTCAGATGATCGCTTTTGGCCGCCCAGCCAGCCCGATCGCCTTCGATGCCAGCTCATCGATGGCAGTTGAGCACCTCTGCCTCTAGGCCGCTGGGATAATCGCCCCGGCCGATTTGCAGCCTGGATAGCCCCCGCCTAGGCTTAGCGTTAGCACTCTCGACCGCACTCTGCTAATCAGCGCTCGGCTATTTGGCAGGATGCGTGGCGGAGTGGATCTATCACCAGATGAATGAGCAGATATAGAAGGAGTAAGACCATGGCCATTTCAATCAAGCCGCTCGAAGATCGCATTGTCGTTAAGACAAACGAGGCAGAGACAGTTACCGCATCAGGTTTGGTAATTCCAGATACCGCAAAAGAGAAGCCACAAGAAGGCGTCGTTCTCGCAGTGGGCCCAGGCCGCTTCGATGATGGAGTTCGCGTACCAATGGATGTAAAAGTTGGCGATGTTGTTCTCTACAGCAAGTACGGCGGAACTGAAATCAAGCATAACAACGAGGAGTTCCTCGTACTTTCAGCTCGTGACATTCTCGCAGTAATCGAGAAGTAGTCCATGGGAAAAATTCTAGATTTTGACGAGCATGCTCGTCGCGCAATGGAACGTGGCGTCAACATTCTTGCTGATACAGTCAAGGTAACACTTGGACCTAAGGGACGTAACGTTGTAATCGCTAAGTCATTTGGCGCACCAGTGATCACCAACGATGGTGTCACAATTGCAAAAGAGATCGAACTTTCAGATCCAGCCGAAAATATGGGCGCACAGCTTGTAAAAGAAGTTGCGACCAAGACCAATGACGTTGCTGGCGATGGCACAACAACTGCAACCGTTCTGGCACAAGCAATGGTTAAGGAAGGTCTTCGTAACCTTGCCGCCGGTGCCCAGCCAATGGATCTCAAGCTTGGAATCGAAGCAGCGGTAATTGCAATCACAGAGCGTCTTGCTAAAGATGCGATCCCAGTAAAGGATCGTCTACAGATTGCAGATGTCGCAACAATTTCAGCTAAGGATCGCACCATCGGAGACCTCATCGCAGAAGCGATGGACAAGGTCGGAAAAGATGGCGTCATCACTGTCGAAGAAGCATCAACAGCATCTGTTGAACTTGAATTCACCGAGGGAATGCAATTCGATAAGGGTTACATCTCACCGTACTTCGTCACTGACCAAGATCGTATGGAGTCAGTACTAGACGATGCTTTCATCTTGATCTCTGGAAATAAGATCTCAGCACTTGCTGACTTGCTTCCAATTCTCGAGAAGGTTTCACAAGCAGGAAAGCCACTCTTGATCATCGCTGAAGATGTTGAAGGAGAAGCACTTTCTACTTTGGTAGTTAACCGCATGCGCGGAGTATTTACATCTGCTGCAGTAAAGGCGCCTGGCTTTGGCGATCGTCGCAAGGCGATGTTGCAAGATATTGCAATCTTGACTGGTGGACAGGTCATCTCAAGTGAGATCGGCATGAAGCTCGATCAGGTTGCGCTCACTGATCTCGGTCGCGCTCGTCGCATCGTGATCTCAAAAGATGCAACAACCATCGTTGATGGTGCAGGGGACAAGGCAGCAGTTGCAGCCCGCGTCACTGAGATCCGCAACGAGATCACAACATCTGATTCCGATTGGGATAAAGAGAAGTTGCACGAACGTGTGGCAAAACTCGCTGGTGGCGTCTGCGTCATCAAGGTTGGTGCACACACTGAAGTTGAATTGAAAGAGAAGAAGCTCCGTCTAGAAGATGCAATTTCAGCTACCCGCGCGGCAGTTGAAGAAGGCATTGTGATCGGCGGCGGCGCAGCACTAGTTCACGCAGCAGATGCACTCGAAGGCGATCTCGGATTCACTGGAGATAAGGCAGTCGGCGTGCGTCTAGTTCGCAAGGCATGTGATGAGCCACTTCGCTGGATCGCAGAGAATGCTGGTCTTGAAGGCTACGTCGTAGTCGCCAAGGTTCGCGCACTCAAGGTCAACGAGGGCTTTAACGCTGCAACTGATATCTATGGCGATCTTGCAAAAGATGGCGTCATCGATCCAGTAAAGGTCACGCGTTCAGCACTCGCTAACGCTGCCTCAATTGCGGCAATGTTTATCACCACTGAGGCTCTCGTGTACGAGCGTCCAGCAGATGAAGAAGTATCAGCAGGTGGCCATGGACATTCACATGGTCCGGGTGGCCACAGCCACTAGTTCTACGGGTGGCTCATAAATACAGCCACTAGTTCTACGGGTGGCTCATAGATACAGCCACTAGTAATAAGAAAACCCCCACGAGAATCTCGCGGGGGCTTTCTTATGTAGAAAAATAAATTAGCTGGCGTGTGAAACTTCTTTCGCTACAACCACTAATGCCGGGACGGTCAGTGGTGTTACACCCTGGCGCTCGAGAATTGCGGTGCGATCATCTTCTGAGAGACCGCCCCAGATTCCGTATGGCTCTTGCACGGCCAAAGCATGGGCGCGGCAGGCAGCGATGACGGGGCAGGTGGCACAGACAGCCTTCGCGGCAATCTCACGATTGCGACGACGTGGTCCACGTTCGCCATCTGGATGGAAGAACGCTTCCGGATCAAGGTCGCGGCAAGCGCCTTGGTACTGCCACTCCCACTCTTCCATTACGGGAATAGGTAAGCGTGATATCTCAGCCATATTCGATCTCCTTCTGCTCTATGCCTATGATGAGAGTACAACCGATTCATAAGTTGTTCAAGTACCTATCGCGCCAAATCTTATTCACGGCTAAAAAATCTCCGCCTGAGCGTGATTTCAAGTGGTGATATGGGCCACTAAGGGCCACCATTGCCCCATGAACGCAGCGAAGCCTCCACAACAAGCGGTGGAGGAGCTACTCACAGTAGCGGCCGTTGCTAGGCGGATAGGCGTAGCCCCAGCGACTTTGCGTACTTGGGCTAGGCGATATGGCCTTGGGCCATCGACACACGAGGCTGGCTCGCACCGAAAGTACTGTCCTTCTGATTTAGCGCGGTTGACCTTAATGCGTCGTCTCATCAGCGCCGGTGTAACACCAGCTGATGCAGCAGAGCGAGCGCGTGAACATAACGGTGAAGTGATGCCAGTTGAGATCACATCGCTTTGTCGTGAATGCGATGAAACTATTGATGCGGTTCTCAATGGTGCTAACGCACTTGACTCAATTCTGGTTGAGACGATGATTCGAAATGAAATTGCAGCGCATGGAATTATCAGTACCTGGCAAGAAGTATTAGTGCCTGTCTTAGTTAAGGTTGGTGCGGCCTGGGCCGAATCTGGTGAGGGCATTGAGATCGAACATATGCTTACCGAGATCTTGAAGCGAGTATTGCGTGAGTCAACTGGTGATATTGCGGCGCCGATTAATGCACGTCCAGTGTTGCTGGCATCGGTCGGCGAAGAACTTCATTCACTTGCACTGCACGCACTTGCAGCCGCCCTTGCCGAACGCGGCATTGCGACACACTTCCTTGGCGCTCGCACACCGTTGCAAGCGTTGGCCGCTGTAGTCACACGATCAGCGCCACCAGCGATTTTTCTCTGGGCCCAGTTGGCCCACAATGGCGACCCAGCATTCTTTGCAGATCTACCTGTGATTCGGCCAGCACCTCGCGTGATCGTCGGCGGCCCAGGGTGGTCGGCCGATCAGTGCCAATCAGTGACTATGGCCACCTCGCTTAAGCATGCCGTCGATGAGATTGCACTGGCAATAGGCGCATAAAGCCCCGATAGACTCCCGCCATGAGTGAGCACGATAAAGTCACAATGCTGGGGCTGACATATGACGATGTCTTGCTCTTGCCTGATGCCTCTGAAGTTGTGCCCAGTGAAGTCGAAACATCGACCTGGCTTACTCGAAATATCTCACTCGCCGTTCCACTTGCATCATCTGCGATGGATACCGTCACTGAATCTGCGATGGGAATCGCTATGGCAAAAGCTGGTGGCATCGGAATTATTCACCGTAACTTTTCAGTGCAAGATCAAGTTACCCACGTGAAACTTGTAAAAAATATAGGACTTGCCGGGGCTGCAGTAGGCGTTGGCGATGATGGATTTGCACGCGCACAGGCTCTGATTGAAGCTGGGGTTGATGTGATTGTTGTTGATACCGCACACGGCCATCACCGGGCGGTACTTGATGCAATCGAGCGGATTAAAAACTATTCAGCGGTCACTGAAATTATTGGCGGCAACGTCGCAACTCGCGCTGGTGCACAAGCGCTGATTAATGCTGGCGCAGATGCTGTCAAAGTTGGCGTTGGTCCAGGGTCGATCTGTACTACTCGCGTTGTTGCAGGCGTTGGTGTGCCACAAGTGACTGCGATTCTGGAGGCAGCTAAGGCATGTAACAAAGCTGGCATTCCATTGATTGCAGATGGCGGGCTTCAATATTCTGGCGATATCGTGAAAGCGATTGTTGCTGGTGCGCATTCAGTAATGCTTGGTTCACTACTTGCTGGCTGTGATGAATCACCGGGCGAACTCATTGAATTCGAAGGTCGCAAGTACAAGGCATATCGTGGAATGGGTTCACTCGGTGCGATGCAATCTCGTGGTGAGCAGAAGTCATATTCTAAAGATCGATATATGCAAGATGATGTTTTAAGTGAAGATAAATTAGTACCCGAAGGAATCGAAGGCAGGGTTGCATACCGCGGACCGGTCGCCGATGTTGTGCACCAACTTGTTGGGGGGTTACGCAGCGGAATGGGATATGCCGGTGCTCCAAATATCGAAACACTTCGTCGCGATGGCCAGTTAATTCAGATTACCGCAGCCGGCCTGCAAGAGAGCCACCCACATGATGTTTTGCACGTTTCCGATGCCCCAAATTATACGAAGTCTAAGTAAGGAGATCGCAGATGGATATTGAAATTGCACCAGGCAAGCGGGCACGTCAGGCATATTCATTTGATGACATCGCCATTGTGCCAAGTCGTCGTACTCGCGATCCAGAAGAAGTAACAACTTCATGGCAGATTGATGCCTATAAATTTGATCTACCCATGTTGGCAGCGCCCATGGATTCAGTGGTTTCACCTGAGACTGCAATTGAAATTGGTCGCCTAGGCGGACTTGGTGTTCTCAACCTAGAAGGACTCTGGACTCGTTATGACGATCCACGTATTCCGCTAGGTGAAATTGCATCGATGCCAGAAAAGCATGCCACTCGCCGGATGCAGGAAATTTATGCGGCGCCTATTCGCCCCGAACTCATCAAAGAACGAATCAAGATGATTCGCGATGCTGGTGTAACTGTCGGAGCATCACTTTCGCCAGCGCGCACCGCTGAGTTTCATAAAGCGGTAATCGAAGCTGGTGTGGATATCTTTGTTATTCGCGGCACCACCGTTTCGGCAGAGCATGTTGCCATCGAAGGCGACGAGCTTAACCTTAAGAAATTCATCTATGAATTAGATGTACCCGTCATCGTCGGTGGCGTCGCAACAACTACTGGTGCGCTGCACCTGATGCGCGCAGGTGCTGCTGGTGTTCTAGTTGGCTTTGGTGGCGGGGCTGCCCACACCACTCGCAAAGTTTTAGGAATCGAAGTTCCGATGGCGACCGCTGTTGCCGAAGTTGCTGCGGCACGTCGTGAATACCTCGATGAATCAGGTGGACGTTATGTTCATGTAATTGCAGATGGCGCAGTCGGTCGTTCTGGCGATATTGCAAAGGCAATTGCAATGGGCGCAGATGCAGTCATGATGGGATCACCACTTGCAAAGGCGAGCCAAGCACCAGGTCTTGGTTGGCACTGGGGATCAGAGGCACATCACAGAGTGCTTCCACGTGGAGAGCGCGTCAACGTTGGCACGGTAGGAACGCTTGAAGAAATTCTGCTCGGCCCTTCACATAGCGCCGATGGTTCAATGAATCTTTTTGGTGCACTTCGTCGTTCGATGGCAACGTGTGGATATTCAGATGTGAAATCTTTCCAACGGGTAGAGGTCCGTATAAGTCATGGCCAATGACGGCGCAGTATTAGTCGTTGATTTTGGCGCCCAATACGCCCAGTTAATTGCACGCCGTGTTCGAGAAGCTCATATCTTCTCTGAATTAGTTTCACATAAAATTACCGCGGCCGAAGTATTGGCTAAAAAACCATCTGCAATTGTGCTTTCCGGTGGCCCAGCAAGTGTCTATGCCGACAATGCACCAGAGTTTGATACTGCGATCTTAAATTTAGGTATCCCGGTCTTTGGAATTTGTTATGGGTTTCAAGTCATGGCTGGTTCACTCGGTGGCGTTGTAAGTCAGACTGGAAAATCTGAATATGGTCGCACTGATCTAGAAGCATCAACTCAATCAAAAGTCTTCAACGCTCTTCCAGCAAAGCAGCGAGTATGGATGTCACATGGCGACGCGGTCACACAAGCACCGCCAGGCTTTAGCATCTGTGCATCGACTGCCGATACTGCAATTGCCGCCTTTGAAAATGAGGGTGGAAATCTAGCCGGCGTGCAATTTCATCCAGAGGTCTTGCACTCCGAACATGGGCAGGCGATTCTCAACAATTGGCTGATCAATATTGCAAAGTGTCCGACCACATGGACTACAAAAAATATTGCCCATGATGAAGTAGAAAAGGCGCGTGCGGTCATTGGTACCAAGCGCGTGATCTGTGGACTCTCAGGGGGTGTTGATTCGGCGGTGGCTGCGGCAATTATTCAGAAAGCAGTCGGCACCCAACTCATCTGTGTCTTTGTCGATCACGGATTGCTGCGCACTGGTGAATCAGAGCAAGTTCAACGTGACTTTGTTGCATCTACTGGTGTGCAACTCGTTGTCGTCGATGCGAAAGATCAATTTTTATCAGCACTTAAAGGCGTTACTGATCCAGAAGGCAAGCGAAAGATTATTGGCCGCGAATTTATTCGCTCCTTTGAAAAGGCAGCCCGTGATATTGCTGCCGATGGCGATGTTGAGTTTTTAGTACAGGGCACTTTGTATCCTGATGTTGTTGAATCTGGCGGGGGATCAGGGACGGCAAATATAAAATCACATCACAATGTCGGTGGACTTCCAGATGATTTAAAGTTTACACTCGTTGAACCGCTACGCACACTCTTTAAGGATGAAGTTCGCCAAGTAGGACTTGAACTTGGATTACCGGAAGAAATTATCTGGCGCCAACCATTTCCAGGCCCTGGCCTTGGTATTCGCATCATCGGTGAAGTAACGCAAGCGCGACTTGATCTCTTGCGTCAGGCAGATGTGATTGCCCGGGCCGAACTCCAAGCTGCCGGGCTCGATCGCACTATCTGGCAATGCCCAGTTGTCTTACTTGCCGAAGTTCGTAGCGTTGGCGTGCAAGGCGATGGCCGTACATATGGCCACCCAATTGTGCTGCGGCCCGTATCAAGTGAAGATGCCATGACTGCAGATTGGTCGCGCATCCCGTACGATGTACTTGAAAAAATTTCAACGCGTATTACAAATGAAGTAAAAGATGTAAACCGCGTTGTACTGGATATAACGTCAAAGCCGCCAGGCACAATCGAGTGGGAATAAAATGAACACCATCAAAGCAACTAGCATTTGCGCAGCCTTGATTGCGGGCTTGCTTGCAACCTCAATAATTCCAGTCTCTGCGGCTGAGCATCCAACGTCGGTGGCATCGTGCAAAAAGAGCACCGCCAAACCACGCACGCCGGCAACACTTAAGCAGCCGACTACTCCGGCCAAGAAGATTCCAACAACTCTTACTCTTAATACAAATTGCGGCGTTATTACGGCAACGCTTTTAACAAAACTTGCTCCGCAGACAGCTACAAATATTGCTGCCCTTGCCAATGGCAAGTATTACAACCGCTCTCTCTGTCATCGCCTAACCAATGAGGGACTCTATGTATTGCAATGTGGTGATCCGACCGCACGTGGTGCCGGTAGTCCAGGTGGTTGGAAGGGATATAAAGAAGAGAATTTGCCTAAAGCTGGTCAGAATAATTACCCAGCGGGGACACTTGCGATGGCTAATGCCGGATCAGGAACCAATGGCAGCCAATTCTTCTTGGTCTACCAAGATTCAACGTTGCCCGCTGATTACACAATCTTTGGTCGCATCACAAAGGGGCTAGATCTTTTGAAGAAAATCTCTGAAGTTGGTGCCTACAAAGTTGAATCAGATGGCCAGGCATATTACGTTTCAGATGGATTTCCAATTCAGCTGATTGCGATTGAAACTGCTAGCGCTAAATAATCTTTAATTTGTATTAACGATTTTGAAAGCTTCTGCAATTTTTCCTTCAGCAAAGCCGGCTGCTCCTGCATTTCGAATACCCCACTCACGGACCATATTTTCAAGTTCTGGGTTATGGGCTGTCTGTGATGCATGAGAGTGCAACGCCTTCATCTTTAAATCAAAGGTATCGGTGATATCTACAAAGTGATCTGGTGTAGCAAAGCCCATCACCCATACTTCTTTTACTCGCCACGGTTGCAAATTCTCTTCGTTAAGTAGATCGGTAAAAGCAAATGGATTACGGGCATCTGGATAGACAGCCTGAATTGCTGCTTCGCCGGCTGCTAAGTGATCAGGGTGGCTAGCACCAATGCGCTCCCAATTTCGTTCAGGGGATTGGCAGACCATGCGATCTGGTTGAGTGCGACGAATTTGTCGCACCAAATCTTTTCGTAGCGCCAGCGTTGCTTCCAGGTGACCATCAACATAATTGAGAAAAGTAATATCAGTGACACCGACTGCAAGAGCGGCTGCGCGTTGTTCGCGTTGTCTAATTTCCGGCATCTCTTCTTTAGTAAATCCAGATTCTTCTCCGCCTTGATCTCCATTTGTACAAAAAACGTACGAAACCTGGATTCCTTTTTTTACCCATTGCGCAATGGTTCCGCTGGCACCGAAATCTGAATCATCGGGGTGGGCGTTAATTACTAATACGCAGGCGATTTCGGAATCGTTGAGAGGCTCCATGTTGAACAATCCTAATAGACTCCCGCACATGAACGAAACTGCCGACGTACTGCTCGAGGGACTCAATCCCCAACAGCAGGCAGCGGTAATTCATCATGGGGGTCCACTGCTCGTAGTTGCCGGCGCTGGCTCTGGAAAAACTCGAGTTCTCACGCGTCGAATCGCATATCAAATGGCACATCGCGGCATCCGCCCATATGAAATTCTGGCAATTACATTTACCAATAAAGCAGCCGGTGAGATGAAAGAGCGAGTAGCCGATCTTGTTGGCCCGGTCGCGCAATCGATGTGGGTCTCCACGTTTCACTCGGCCTGTGTTCGCTTACTTCGTTACGAAGCAACGCGGCTTGGCTACTCCACCTCATTTAGCATCTATGACTCAGCTGATTCGCTGCGTTTGATCACGATCGTCTCCAAAGAGTTAAACCTTGATCCCAAGCGATATCCACCGCGCCAATTCCAATCGATTATCTCTAATGCAAAGAATGAATTACTTGGTCCACAAGATTATCTCAACGCCTCATCTAATCAATTTGAACAAATCGTTGCCGACGTTTACTCGATTTATCAGAAGCGGTTGCAATCATCTAATGCGATGGATTTTGATGATCTGATTCTCAACACGGTAAAGGTATTACAGCGATTCCCAGAGGCCAAAGCCCGGGTGCGTTCTCGCTTCAAGCACATTCTGGTTGATGAATATCAAGATACAAATCATGCGCAGTACATCTTGGTACGCGAGCTCACTGGCACTCTTGAAGATGGGATGCCACCTGCCGAACTCTGTGTAGTCGGCGATGCTGATCAATCGATCTATGGCTTCCGTGGCGCAACAATTCGCAACATTATGCAATTTGAGCTCGACTATCCAAATGCAACTACCGTCTTGCTAGAGCAGAATTATCGATCTACTCAGAATATTCTCAACGCTGCTAATGCTGTGATTACCAAGAACGAATCACGGAAAGAGAAAAACTTATGGTCAGAAGCTGGTGCTGGTGCACCACTGATTGGGTATGTTGCTGAATCTGAACACGATGAGGCCGAATTTGTGAAAGATGAGATTCGATCGCTACAACGCGAAGGTGCATCACAACCAGGGGATACTGCGATTTTTTATCGCACCAACGCGCAATCTCGCGTCTTTGAAGAAATATTTATGCGGGCAGCGCTGCCATACAAAGTCGTTGGTGGGCTTCGCTTCTACGAACGAAAAGAAGTGAAAGATCTGCTCGCGTATTTACGTGTGATCGCAAACCTAGAAGATGAAATCTCCCTTCGCCGAATTATCAATGTTCCAAAGCGTGGCATCGGCGATCGTGCGTTAGAAGAAGTAGATCTCTTTGCTGCTGCCCGCGGAATCACATTTTGGCAAGGACTTAATCGTTGTTCAGAGGCGCAGGAAGTTCCATCACGGGCAGCTGGTTCGATTTTGCAATTTGTATCAATGATGAACGCGTTAAGCGTGTTAGTTGAGGCAAAGACAAAACCATCTGTGATTATTGAAGCGATTCTTGAACAATCAGGGCTACTCGTTGAACTCGAAGCAAGTGCTGATCCACAAGATGAGGTGCGGGTTGAAAACTTAAAAGAACTCGTAGCGGTAGCAATGGAGTACGAGGAGCGCCCCTTTGAATCACTCGTTGAAGATGAAGTAATTTCACTTGCTGGGTTCTTGGAAAAAGTTGCACTTGTTGCAGATGCCGATGAGATTCCAGAGGGAGAAGATCACGGTGGTGTGGTCATCTTGATGACGCTGCACACTGCCAAGGGACTTGAATTCCCAACTGTCTTTCTTACCGGTATGGAAGATGGAATATTTCCTCACTCACGTACCTTCGATGACAAGAACGAGATCGAAGAAGAGCGACGGTTGGCATATGTGGGCCTTACTCGCGCCGAACAACGTCTCTACATTTCGCGGGCCGAACATCGATCATCATGGGGAGCACCGAATTACAATCCGCCCTCTCGCTTCCTGGATGAGATTCCAGAAGATTTAATCGAATGGCGAAATGTGGGGAGATCTTCCTTTACGTCATCAGTTCGGACATCGCGTGTGGCATCTGCTCCGCCTCCACGTGCGACCGGCAAGAAATCTTCAGCGATGGTGCTTGAGGTCGGGCAGCGTGTGTCACATGACACATTTGGCCTTGGCAAAGTTATCTCGCTAGCTGGCGAGGGCGATAAGTCCGAGGCGACGATTCACTTTGGCGAATACGGCGAGAAGCGATTGCTCTTGAGATATGCGCCTGTGACTGCGCTCTAGACTACCGACATGGACCTCTACGAATATCAAGCCCGTGACCTCTTCGAAAAGCACTCAGTTCCTGTTCTTCAAGGAGCAGTCGCAACTACCGCCGAAGAAGCTTTCACCGCCGCATCAAAGATGGGCGGACGCGTTGTTGTTAAGGCTCAGGTAAAAGTAGGTGGTCGTGGAAAAGCTGGTGGCGTAAAGCTGGCCGAGAACGCTGAGGATGCCCGCGAAAAAGCAGCCGCAATTCTTGGCATGGATATTAAAGGTCACATTGTTCACAAAGTGATGATCGCCGAAGCAGCGCCAATTGATTCTGAATATTACTTAGCAATTTTGCTCGATCGATCAAACCGCACATTTCTTGTGATGGCATCGGTTGCCGGTGGAATGGATATCGAAGAAGTCGCCAAGACTGCGCCAGAAAAACTTGCAAAGGTTCCAGTTTCAGCAGTTGTTGGAATTTCACTTGCTAAGGCGAAAGAGATTGTGGCCCAGGCTGCCTTCCCAAACGATGTGGCAGATCAGGTTGCTGATGTTTTGGTAAAACTCTGGCAGACATTTACATCTGAGGATGCAACTCTTGTAGAAATTAATCCATTGGTGAAGACAGTACATGGAAAAGTTGTTGCACTCGATGGAAAAGTTTCACTCGATGAGAATGCAGAGTTTCGTCAACCAAGCCACGAGGCACTCGTTGATCACGCTGCTACCAATCCACTTGAAGCTCTTGCAAAAGAGAAGGGCCTTAACTACGTCAAGCTAGAAGGCGAAGTTGGAATCATTGGAAACGGTGCTGGTCTTGTGATGAGCACGCTCGATGTTGTCGCTTATGCTGGTGAAAAATTTGGCGGAGTTCGTCCAGCAAACTTCCTTGATATTGGTGGTGGTGCATCGTCGCAGGTAATGTCTGATGGGCTCGCAATTATTCTTGGTGACAAAGATGTGAAGAGCGTCTTCGTCAATGTCTTTGGTGGAATCACCGCATGTGATTCCGTTGCAAATGGAATCGTTGCCGCCCTTGAAACTCTTGGATCAACTGCCACGAAACCGATAGTGGTTCGACTCGATGGAAATAACGTGGAAGAGGGCCGGGCAATTTTAAATGCGGCTAACCACCCACTCGTTGAGCAGCTAGACACTATGGATGGAGCAGCATCACGCGCTGCAGAATTGGCGGCGAAGTAAATGGCAATCTTTATCAATGAAGCGAGCAAAGTAGTCGTTCAAGGAATGACTGGCTCCGAAGGAACCAAACACACTCGTCGTATGTTGGCATCAGGTACCAAAGTTGTCGGCGGAGTAACGCCCGGTAAAGGCGGCCAAGTCATCGATATCGATGGCCACGCACTTCCAGTTTTTAATACTGTCGCTGAAGCAATCGCTGCTACCGGTGCAAATACTTCAGTAGTTTTTGTTCCGCCTAAATTTGCTAAGGCGGCTGTCATTGATGCAGTAGATGCAAAGATGCCAGTTGTTGTTGTTATTACCGAAGGTATTCCGATTCATGACAGCGCATTTTTCTACACCTACGCAACTGAGAAGGGTTCGACCCAGATCATCGGACCTAACTGCCCCGGGCTCATTAGCCCTGGTAAATCAAATGTTGGAATCATCCCGGCAAATATCACAGGTGCTGGCCCAATCGGTCTGGTTTCAAAGTCAGGAACACTGACATACCAAATGATGTACGAGCTTCGTGATATTGGTTTTAGCACTGCAGTTGGTATTGGTGGAGATCCAGTTATTGGTACTACTCATATCGATTGCCTTCGTGCATTCCAAGATGATCCAGATACACAAGCGATCGTAATGATTGGCGAAATCGGTGGCGATGCCGAAGAACGTGCTGCTGCATTTATTGCAGAGTATGTAACAAAGCCAGTGGTTGGTTATGTTGCTGGCTTTACCGCCCCTGAAGGAAAAACGATGGGACATGCTGGCGCAATTGTTTCTGGCTCATCAGGGACTGCGATCGCAAAGAAAGAAGCGTTAGAGGCAGCTGGTGTGAAAGTAGGCCAAACACCTAGTGAAACTGCGCGCTTCATGCGCGCCATACTCGGTCGCTAACGTCCGATGTTGCAACGCGTCCTTGTGGTCACGTTTGCACAAGCACTTCGCAGCGCAGCAACAGTCTTACTTCCCTTGTCTTTTATCGCACTCGTTGCATGGGCTACCGCTGGTAGTGCAAGCGGTACAACATCAGATCCAATCCGGGCTGCGATCTGGTTATGGCTTGGCGCTCATCATGTTCACTTTGATCTGACTCTCTCTCCATCTGGTGCAATTGGCTATCTCTCATACCTTCCGATCGGCGCACTTTTTGTTGTGCTCTTTGTTCTACGATCTGGTTTTAAACGAGCAATTACAAAGTTAGATGGCGATTATTCAAACCTCATGGGAGCAAAATTATTTTTCGCATTCTTCTATTCGCTAGTCATCACAGCCCTAGCACTGCTTGGCGCATCTGACGGGGTACGCCCTGTCTGGCCACTTGCAACAACATTTGCATTTTTAATTGCATTTACTTCGGCATCACTTGCAGATCACACTCTTAAAATCGGCCAACCAGCAATCTTCGCGCTACGATCGTTAGCGCTGCTACTCGGACTTGGCTTTCTTATCTATTCGTTTGCTCTAATTAATAATTTCAAGCAAGGTGAACTGATCACTCAAGTGTTAGCCCCTGGAATATTTGGAACGGTCCTTCTTTTAATTTTAAACCTGGCTTATCTTCCTAACACAGCAATTGCCTCACTTTCTTATATAAGTGGTGCCGGTTTTGCAGTTGGTGCGCAAACACACCTCTCACCATTTACCCACGATCTGGGGCAGATTCCGGCACTTCCACTTCTAGCCGGGTTACCCGTCTCCTCATCTGTTGCATTTCTATCATTGAGCGCTCTCGTAGTTGCAGTTGGAGCGCTACTTGCATATTGGTCTATCGATTTACCAGATCGAGTGCTCTGGCAAAGCTTTGCGCTGCTCATAATTTTGCTCTTACTTCTTGCTTATTTATCTAGTGGATCCCTAATTACGGCAGCCATGGGGGCTATCGGAGTTTCAGTCTGGCAATTTGGATTGGCGCTCGGCGGTCAACTTCTGCTTGGAATTATTGCAATGAAGTTCATTCCGCTGCTTGCAAGGCGTCGATGAGTAAAAAAATTGTCGTACTCGCATCTGGAAGTGGAACGCTGGCTGAGTCAATTTTTAGCGCCGTTGCAGATGGGACTCTCGATGCCACAATTTCTGTACTCATTTGTGACAATCTAGATGCTGCAGTAATCGATCGTGCTCACAAGTATTCGATTCCAGTAAATCTACATCCGATGAAGGTAGATCGTGCACTCTGGAACCTCGAACTACTTCAGCTTCTTAATTCATTAGCACCAGCACTTGTTGTCAGTGCGGGATTCATGCGAATTCTCGACTTAACAATTACATCAACGATGCCAATAATTAATAGCCATCCTTCGCTACTGCCAGCTTTCCCCGGCGCACATGCGGTCAGAGATGCGCTTGCGGCAGGGGTTACAACCACAGGTACGACGATTCATTGGGTGAATGCTGGCGTAGATACTGGTGCAATCATTGCGCAGGTGCCGATTGAGATTACTGCGGGGGAGAGCGAAGAATCCCTGCACGAACGTATTAAGATTCTGGAAAGGTCTCTCATTGTTGCGACGATCGCGCAAATACTACCGACTTTGGAGCCCCGTTAAATGAGTGCAGATATCAACGGTAAGAGAGTAATTAAGCGTGCACTGATTAGTGTGTATGACAAGAGTGGATTAGTCGAACTTGGAAGCGCGCTGGCAAAATCTGGAGTCGAGATTCTTTCGACTGGATCTACCGCCGCGACACTTCGTGAAAATAATATTGAAGTCACTGATGTCAGCTCTTACACAGGTTTTCCAGAGATCATGGGCGGCCGAGTAAAAACGCTGCACCCACGAATTCATTCCGGGATTCTGGCTGATCAGAATAATCCAGATCACATGGCGGCAATTAACGATTTAGATATTGCACCTTTTGATCTAGTTGTCATTAATCTCTATCCATTCGCCGCAACTATTGCATCGGGTGCATCTTTTGCCGAATGTATTGAACAAATAGATATTGGTGGCCCATCGATGCTGCGTGGTGCGGCAAAAAATCATGGCAGTGTTGCGGTAGTCAGTAACCCAGACCAGTATTCACTTATTACCGCAGCCCTTGCCGATGGTGGTTTCACCGCGGCTGCCCGGCAAGAGTTGGCGCTTGCGGTATTTCAAACCACTGCCGAATACGACTTAACAATCGCTACTTGGCTTGGTGTATCAGATGAACTTCCTGATTGGTTTGGCCAGATCTACACTCGCAAAAATTCACTTCGATATGGTGAGAACCCACATCAGAGCGCTGCGATTTATAAAGGTGCCTCACTAGGAATAGTTGACGCGATTCAACATCACGGTAAGGAAATGTCGTTTAATAATTACACCGATGCTGATGCAGCATGGCGAGCAGCGCTCGATCACACTGAGCCTTGTGTTGTAATCATTAAGCATGCAAATCCTTGTGGAATAGCGCTAGGTGCCGATATTGCAACTGCTTACGCGGCAGCGCATCTCTGTGATCCGGTCTCAGCCTTCGGTGGTGTCGTAGCTGCAAATCGCCCAGTCAGCCTTGCGATGGCAACTGCGCTTTCGGCAATTTTTACCGAAGTTGTGATTGCACCTGGATATGAAGATGGTGCGATCGAAGTTCTTAGTAAGAAGCCATCCATAAGAATTCTCACCTGTACCACTACAAATACTTCAGCACTTGAACTTCGTCCAGTCTCTGGTGGTGCGCTATTGCAGGAGAGCGATTTAATTAACGCCGAAGGCGATGCACCGTCACATTGGGTACAAGTAAGTGGTGAGAAAGTCACACCACACGTGATGTCAGATTTAATCTTTGCCTGGCGAAGTGTGCGAGCGGTAAAAAGTAATGCAATCTTGCTTGCTAAAGATGGTGCATCCATTGGGATCGGTATGGGACAGGTCAATCGAGTCGATAGTGCAAAGTTGGCAGTCGATCGCGCTGGCGAGAGAGTAAGTAATACCGTGGCCGCAAGTGATGCTTTCTTCCCATTTGCAGATGGCCTTGAAATTTTACTTGAGGCTGGTGTGATTGCAGTAGTCCAGCCAGGTGGAAGTGTGCGAGATGAAGAGGTGATTGCAGCGGCAGCTAAGGCCGGTGTGGCAATGTTCTTTACTAGCACTAGACACTTCTCGCACGCATAACAGGTTAAGATTTCCCCATGGGCGCGATTACATTAGATGGCAAAGCGCTAGCAGCATCGATCAAAGTAGATCTTGCAATTCGCACAGCTGCGTTAATTAAAGTTGGGAAAACACCAGGGCTTGGCACAATTCTTGTCGGTGATGATCCAGGTTCGCACTCATATGTTGCTGGTAAGCATCGTGATTGCCAGCAAGTAGGTGTCTCATCAATTCGAATAGATCTGCCAGCATCTGCATCGCAGGCAGATATCGCCGCCGCTGTTCGTGATCTCAATAGTGCAGCAGAATGCACTGGTTACATCGTTCAGCTTCCACTTCCACGCGGTATTGATACTCAAAAAATTCTGGAAGCGATTGATCCGGCTAAAGATGCTGATGGACTTCACCCACTTAACCTTGGTCGGCTAGTGGCGGGATATGACGGACCGTTGCCATGCACACCACGTGGAATCGTAGCTTTGCTTAACCACTACAAAGTTCCGATTAGCGGTGCAGATGTTGTGGTGATTGGACGAGGAATTACCGTTGGCCGCCCACTAGGTTTATTGCTTACTCGCCGCCAAGAAAATGCAACGGTAACTTTGACGCACACTGGTACCAAAGATCTCGCTTCTCATACTCGTCGTGCAGATATTGTGATTGCTGCGATCGGACAACCATATTTTCTTAAGGCAGATATGGTCAAAGCTGGTGCAGCACTATTAGATGTTGGAATCTCTCGCACCGATTCTGGTCTCGTTGGCGATATCGATCCAGCGGCGGCAGAAGTTGCCGGATTTATTGCACCGATGCCTGGTGGAGTTGGCCCCATGACGCGTGCAATGTTGTTACAGAATGTGGTTGAGGCATGCGAGAGATAAAGCGCATCCATCTCACCTTGGCATATGGCGCAATTTCGATCGGCATCATTCTTGGAATCTTTTCAATTATTAGGGTCGGCTCACTTTTCATTGCTGCCGGCATGGTGGTCATCGCCATCCCTGGTCTTAAAGATTCCCGCTCGCGCGGTGTTATTTCAACTTATCTTCCGTTCCTGATCGCTATTTCACTATGTGCGATGGCGCTAGCCCTTCCGCGCGGGTTGTAGACTCAGTCCAGAATCTTTTTCTACACCTTCTAACCGCAAAGGGCCTTAAAAAATGGCAAAGAAAGTCACCGTCGTTGGAGCAGGATTTTATGGATCAACTACCGCGCTTCGTTTAGCTGAATACAATATTTTCGACACAGTCGTGCTGACAGATATTCTCGATGGTAAGTCTGAGGGTCTGGCACTTGATATGAATCAGTCACGTTCAATCGAAGGTTTTGAAACAAAGATTATTGGCGCCACAACTACCGCAGATGGTGCTGGCTATGAAGCCACCGCAAACTCTGATGTTGTAATTATTACTGCGGGACTTCCACGCAAACCTGGTATGAGCCGGATGGATCTCATCGGAGTAAATGCTGGCATCGTGCGTGGTGTTGCTGAAAATATAGCCAAGCACTCACCAAAGGCTGTGATCATTGTTGTTTCAAATCCACTCGATGAAATGACTTCGTTGACTCAGATTGCCACCAACTTTCCGAAAAATCGCGTGATGGGTCAGGCTGGAATGCTCGATACTGCACGCTTTACCAACTTTGTCGCCGAAAAACTCGGCGTAGCGGTCTCTTCAGTAAAGACTCTTACTCTCGGTTCACACGGTGACACAATGGTGCCGGTGCCAAGTCGTTGCACCGTCGATGGCGTTGCACTCTCTGAGAAACTCTCAGCGGCAGAGATTGCAGATCTCGTTGATCGCACTCGCAACGGTGGCGCTGAAGTTGTTGCACTTCTCAAAACTGGCTCTGCCTACTACGCACCATCTGCCGCCGCTGCCCGAATGGCTAAAGCTGTAATCGAGGATTCGGGAGCAGTCCTACCTGTCTGTGCTTGGGTCGATGGTGAATATGGAATTTCTGGCGTCTATCTTGGAGTCGAAGCAGCAATTGGTCGCGAAGGAGTCAAGAAAGTTGTTGAGACTGACCTGACTGCAACCGAACTCGCTTCGCTAAAAGAGGCAGCAGAGGCAGTACGTAGCAAGCAAGCAGATGTGTTATCGCTCTAATTTAAACGGATTACTGGTAGCCAAAACAAGGAGAAGGTAAACGATGAGTAAGATCAAAGTCGAAGGAACTGTTGTAGAGCTAGATGGCGACGAGATGACTCGCATCATCTGGCAGTTCATTAAGGATTCTTTGATCCTTCCTTACCTCGATGTAAATCTTGAGTACTACGACCTTGGTATGGAAAACCGTGATGCCACCGATGATCAGGTGACAATTGATTCTGCCCGCGCAATCCAGAAGCATGGCGTTGGAATTAAATGTGCCACGATCACTCCAGATGAAGCCCGAGTTGAAGAATTTGGACTTAAGAAGATGTGGAAATCTCCTAACGGAACAATCCGGAACATCCTCGGCGGCGTAATTTTCCGTGAACCAATCATCATCAGTAACGTTCCGCGATTGGTTCCACACTGGACGCAGCCAATTGTGATTGGTCGCCACGCCTTCGGTGATCAATACCGAGCCACCGATTTCAAGGTGCCAGGTCCTGGAAAACTCACTCTCTCGTATGTGCCAGAAGACGGATCGGCTGCACAAACATTTGAAGTCTATGATTTTCAATCTTCCGGCGTTGCAATGGCGATGTATAACGTTGATGACTCCATTCGAGATTTCGCACGGGCATCACTTAACTACGGGCTGCTTCGTAAGTTCCCGGTCTATCTCTCAACCAAGAACACAATTCTTAAGGCATATGACGGTCGCTTCAAAGATATCTTCGAAGAGATTTATCAGGCTGAATTTAAGAGCGCATTTGAGACCGCTGGCATTTGGTATGAGCACCGCTTAATCGATGACATGGTCGCTATGTCACTTCGCATGGATGGTGGATATGTCTGGGCTTGTAAGAACTACGATGGCGATGTTCAGTCAGATACCGTCGCACAGGGTTATGGCTCACTTGGTCTGATGACATCAGTCTTGATGACTCCAGATGGAAAAGTCTGCGAGTCTGAGGCAGCTCACGGAACGGTGACACGGCACTACCGCGATCACCAAGCAGGTAAAGCAACATCGACAAATCCGATTGCATCTATCTTTGCTTGGACCCAAGGCTTAGCTCACCGTGCCAAACTTGATAACAATCAAGAACTCGCCGGCTTCACTAAAACACTCGAGCGAGTCTGTATCGAAACAGTTGAACAAGGAAAGATGACAAAGGATCTCTCGCTCTTGATCTCAAAGAGTGCCCCTTGGCAGACCACACAAGAGTTCTTGGCATCAATTGATGAGAATCTAAAGAAGGCTATGGCCTAAGGAAAAAGATGAGATAAAAAAACCCGCCGGATCATCGGCGGGTTTTTTTATTAAGTGAGAATTAAATACGTTTCCCAGTTGTTGCATTGAATAGGTGAACCACGCTCTGGATGGCTGAGACAGTAATTGTTTGGCCTGGACGTGGTGGGTTCTTTGGATCCCAACGCACAATTACTTGAGCGCCTTCATCTGTCTCCTGTGCAAACTTAACTGTTGAGTCAGCTGGCTTTCCGTAGACGAATGCATCAGAACCAAGTTCTTCTACAACTTCTACTAGAACGCTAAAACCAGATGATGCAGGTGCAAAACCTTCTGGACGAATACCCACTGTGACAGATGAACCAGCTGATGCCGGAACATCGATCTCGAGATCGCCAAGCTTTGCTTTTCCACCAACAACTGGCGCTGTAAGCAAGTTCATCGCAGGGGATCCAATGAAGCCAGCAACGAATGCATTTACTGGGCGCTCATAGAGATTGCGAGGTGTATCAACTTGCTGCAAAAGACCATCTTTAAGAACTGCTACGCGATCACCCATGGTCATAGCTTCAACCTGATCGTGCGTTACATAAACAGTTGTGATTCCGAGACGACGCTGCAAAGCAGCGATCTGTGTACGAGTTGCTACACGCAACTTCGCATCAAGGTTTGAGAGTGGCTCATCCATAAGGAATACCTGAGGTTCGCGAACAATTGCGCGACCCATTGCAACGCGCTGACGCTGTCCACCTGAGAGAGCCTTTGGCTTGCGATCAAGATATGGCTCAAGGTCAAGCAACTTTGCAGCTTCACGGACGCGCTTGCTGCGCTCTTCCTTTGAAACTCCAGCGATCTTTAGTGCAAAGCCCATGTTCTCTGCCACGGTCATGTGTGGGTAGAGGGCGTATGACTGGAAGACCATTGCGATGTCGCGATCTTTAGGTGCAACGTTAGTTACATCTTTATCGCCGATGAGAATACGACCAGCGTCGATCTCTTCTAGGCCGGCCAACATACGAAGTGATGTTGATTTACCGCAACCTGATGGTCCAACGAGTACAAGAAATTCACCATCGTTTACAACGAGGTTGAGTTTGTCGACTGCCGGAACGGTTGTTCCTGGATAGGTACGTGATGCTGCTTCGAATGTTACTGATGCCATGGTTGGCACTCCTTCTCCGGGCAGGTACGTGCCCGACGGTCCGAGGATGAAGGTGTTCACCGGTTGATGAACATGCGAAGGCTACGTCACAGAATGGGGAAATGGAAGCAATTCGGTAGACTTCTCACACTATGGAGAGCCCCCCGATAAGCGCCCTTTTCACCGATTTAGGGATCGTCGCCCTGCTTGTGGCCCTTGGTGGACTTTTTGTCGCCGCTGAGATTGCCCTGATTTCACTTCGAGATAGCCAGATTAAACAGTTAGCTAATAAGGGTCGTCGAGGCAGCAAGGTCGCTCTCCTTGCTTCCAATCCGAACCGACTTCTTGGCGCGGTACAGATTGGCGTCACCGTCAGTGGTTTCCTCTCAGCAGCCTTAGGTGCCGAACGCCTTGGCCGTTATGTCATTCCACGCCTGGAAGATCTCGGGCTATCAAGTGGCGCCGCAAATACGATCTCACTGATCGGACTTACCTGCGTGATTGCATATTTTTCACTCGTATTCGGCGAACTTGTTCCAAAGCGATTGGCACTTTCTAGAACAGAGCCAATTGCGCTGGCTTCGGCTGGAGTTATTGATATTACAGCCCGTCTTTTTAGGCCAATTATCTGGTTACTTTCACATTCCACAAATCTAGTTGTGCGAATTTTTGGAATAGATCCACACGAAAAACGTAGCGCAATGTCGGAAGAAGAGTTGCTCGATCTTGTTGCCGGCCATGCTGCGCTAACTGATGAAGAGCGCGACATTGTTGAAGAAGTATTTAACGCATCAGAGCGACAGATTCACGAAGTAATGGTGCCGCGCACCGAGGTAGATTTTATCGACGGCTCACTCACAGTGGGTAAGGCAATCAACCTTGTAATTGATAAGGCTCATTCACGCTATCCCGTCGTGCGCGGATCAACCGATGAGGTTATCGGATTTATCCATGTCCGTGATCTGCTTGATACAACTTTAGTCAGCGCTGGTGGTACGATCTCTGAACTCGTTCGCAATATTATGTATCTCCCTGGCACTAAGGGAGTTTTACCTGCGCTGACCGAGATGCGCAATCAACGCCAGCACCTCGCAATTGTGCTTGATGAATATGGCGGCACTGATGGAATCGTCACACTTGAAGATCTAGTCGAATGCTTAATCGGTGATATTCGCGATGAGTACGACGGCGAAGATGAAGAAGCGGCGGCACAGACACGTACAGGTGATTTTGAAATTGATGGTCTGATTTCAATCGAAGATCTACATGATGACTTTGGGATCAACATTCCAGATGGCCCGTACGAGACCGCAAGTGGTTATGTAATGCACTTTTTAGGTCGAATTCCAGTAGAAAACGATGTAGTTAATATCAATGGAATCCGTATCTGCGTATTGACGATGGAAGGTAAGCGGGCGGGACGTTTATTAATCTCACGAAATCCGGCATCCGTGAAAGAATTACAGGTATGAGCCAGAAGCGAGTCTTGTCGGGGATCCAACCGACCAGCAGCTCATTTCATCTTGGAAATTATCTCGGTGCGGTCAAGCAATGGGTTGAGTTGCAAGAGGGCCACGATACTTATTACTGCATCGTTGATCTACACGCACTTACAGTTGAGACCGAACCTGCACTTTTACGCGAACGCACACTTGCATCGGCGGCCCAGTTATTAGCACTTGGAATCTCACCCGATAAATCAACGCTCTTTGTGCAATCGCAAGTTCCACAACATAACCAACTTGGCTGGATCATGGAGTGCTTAGCCGGTTTCGGTGAAGCAAGTCGAATGACTCAATTTAAAGATAAGTCCTCTAAGGCTGGTGCTGACTCTGCGCGAGTCGGCTTATTTACTTATCCGATGCTGCAGGCAGCCGACATCTTGTTATATCAAGCAGATTTAGTACCTGTAGGCGAAGATCAACGCCAACATATTGAACTTACCCGCGACCTTGCTGGGCGTTTCAATGCCAGATACGGCGACACCTTCCAATTACCTGAGGCATACATTCTCAAAGCTGGCGCAAAGATTAATGATATTCAAGAGCCAACATCGAAGATGAGTAAATCTGCTGGATCGGTCGCTGGCGTTATTGAAATTATGGATAAGCCTGAGGCAAATCTTAAGAAGATTAAATCTGCAGTCACCGATACAGGTCGTGAAATTAAGTTTGATCAGGTAGAAAAACCAGGTATTAGTAATCTCTTAACAATCCACAGCGCACTCAGCGGAATCTCAATTAAAGATCTCGAGCATGAATTTGATGGCAAGGGCTATGGTGACTTTAAGTCAGCGGTAGCTGATGTCGTTGTTGAATATCTGCGCCCCATCCGTGCCCGCGCACTTGAGTTACTGAGCGATGAAAAGCATCTGATCGATATTTTGCATCAGGGCAGTGAAAAAGCACGAGAAGTTGCAAGTGCAACAATTGAAGCGACCTATAAAGGGCTTGGGGTGGTGAGATAGATGAAACGCATACTTGTTTTCGCTCTCCTCCTCACTGCAATATCTCCAATTGCTACTCCGGTTGCGCACGCTGCAGATCATCAAATTTGCTTGGCTTATGACACTGGCGGACCGGGAGATCGTTCTTTCAATGATGCCGCCGCTGCGGGTGTAAAGCAGGCTCAGAAAACTCTCTCATTTACTCTGGCAACAACTGTCACATCGGGTGATGCCAAAGATCGACTCAACCGAATGCGGGCGCTGATTGCTAAGCAGTGCGCAATCGTGATCGCAGTTGGTAGTGGATATGCCGCGACAATTAAAGAATTGTCGACCGAGTTTGCTGATCAACAATTTGCAATCCTGAATGACGTTTCTATCGATGCACTCAACGTCACTGCCATAACTTTCGCCGACATTCAAGGTGCCTATCTAGCCGGTTTTGCAGCAGCTCTCTCATCTAAGAGTGGCAAAATTGCCATGATTGGCTATTCATCGCAGAGTTCAATCTACACTAATGGATTTCTAGCCGGTGCTCGTTCGGCTAAGAAAAATATCAATGCGCAGGTTCGGTATATCTCTGGATCTGCCAGTGCTGAAGCAGCCACACTTTTACGATCAGGTGTTGACGTTGTCTACTTAGCGACGACCGGGTCAGCCGATGATGTATTCGGAGTAATCGTGCAAGCCAATAAAACACGGAGTGCTCAGAGACCTGCAGCGCTGATCAATGTGGAACCAGATCAATTCTTCACGGTAGATGCTGCAAATAAGAAATTTGTGATTGCAACAATTGTAAAGCGAGTGGATTTAGCGCTACTTGATTTAATTAAGACCACAATCGCTGGATCAACTCTCTATGATGAGATTGACCCAGATCTTGGAGTCTTTGGTCGTAGTTATGGAATTTCACAGAAGGCGGTAGAAATTACAGTTCGTTCACCAGCGCTGCTTGCAGCAGCTAAGCGAATTAACCTTGCAGGAAAGATCGCAGCGGATCTCGAAGCGAAGTAATCTGCGCGGCTGCGCTCTGCGCATCCTTACTAATAACTTCGATATAACACTTTAACTTTGCCTCAGTTCCAGAAGGGCGAATGATTACTCGTACACCGCCTGCCAGCCAGATGCGCAACCCATCTGTTGGTGGCAATCCATCTGTCGGAGCTGCTAAATCATTGATTGATTCGACCGCACGTCCGGCTAATTCTGCCGGTGGTGAGAGTCGAAGTTGATGGAGCAGGGTGGCGATGGCACTCATATCCGAGACGCGAATAGATATTTGTTCAGTGCCATGAAAGCCATGTCGTGCCCAGACTTCATCAAGTAGATCGTTGAGATCCTTACCTTCGCGATCCAAATCCGTGGCAATCTGAGCAAGAAATAGCGCAGCAGATATTCCATCTTTATCATTTACCGTCTTTGAGTCGACTGCATATCCAATGGCTTCTTCGTATCCGAAGGCGAGATCTTCAATCTTGGCCAACCATTTAAATCCAGTCAGGACTTCCTTAAAATCAATCTGATAGTGGGCAGCGATCTTTCTTAAAATTGAGGAAGAGACAATTGAATTACCGAAGGTCCCGGTGGGTGCCGAACGCGCAATCCACTCTCCAAAGATGACTCCGAGTTCATCTCCGCGCAGCATGCGCCACTGTCCGGCGCGATCTTTTATCGCCGCCGCACAACGATCGGCATCGGGATCATTGGCAATCACTAAATCAGCGTTCTGCGCGCGAGCTGTGGCTAGCGCAATATCAATCGCACCAGGCTCTTCTGGGTTTGGAAATGCAACTGTAGGAAATTCCGGATCAGGTTCGGCTTGCTCTTTCACTAGAATTAAATCGGCGAAGCCAGCCTTAGCAAATACCTGCGTAATTGTTTCGGTTCCGACTCCGTGCATCGCGGTATAGACAATTGTAAGCTTTCCGGGGCGAGGCGCGAGCGCACTTGTACGAGCGATGTAATCATCAATAACTTTCTCATCCAGAGTGATCCATTGATTGCCACGAGGCAATTTCGCAAGGGAAGTGATTTTTGCAATCTCGGCTGCAATAAATCCATCGGTCGGAGCAATGATCTGTGAATTTGCGTAATTTATTCCATCAGCTTGTGGGCCAATGTAAACCTTGTATCCATTATCTGCTGGCGGGTTATGGCTGGCGGTCACCATAATTCCTACATCTGCCTTGAGCGCTGCTGTTGCATATGCAAGTACTGGCGTCGGTAGCGCGCGGGGGAGTACATAAACCTTCATACCAGCACCACTAAAAATCTCGGCGCTCTCAGTGGAGTACTCATCTGATCCATGACGGGCATCTCGCCCAATAACAACGCTGGTCATATTGCGAGCCTTCATATATTCAACGATTCCGCCAGCGGTACGACCAACAACAGCGCGATTCATTGAGGATGGACCAGGGCCATTAGGACCACGCAATCCTGCGGTACCAAACTGTAAAAACCCATTGAAGTACTTACGTAGGGCCACTTCGTCATCAGAATCAACTAGTTTTTGAAGGAGTGCCCGAGTTTTAGGATCTGGATCATCTTGAATCCAGGCAACAACTTCGGCGTGTAGCAACTCATTCATGGGACGTATCTTAATGAAGTTAGATTATCTGTGGAATAGTTTTTCTCAGTAACTCGCCCATCGAACTTGCCGCCGCTTTTCCAGCAGCAATGACTTCTTCATGGCTAAGTTTTTCACCAGTTACTCCAGCGGCAGCATTTGTAACTAGTGAAATGCCTAGGATTTCGGCGCCAAGTGCATGAGCTGCAATTGCTTCTGGGACGGTGGACATGCCAACAAGATCTGCGCCAAGTGTTCGCATCATATGAATCTCTGCCGGCGTCTCATAGGTTGGTCCGCGCCAATGCACATAGACACCTTCATCAAGTGTGGAGTCAGCTGCCCTCATAATGCTACGAATTCTTTTGCTATAGAGATCTGTTAAATCTACAAAGGTCGCACCAATGAGTGGTGATTGGGCGGTCAGCGAAATGTGATCTCGAATCAAGACTGGTTGCCCAACATGGAACTTGGTATTGATTCCACCACATGCATTTGTCAAAATAATTACTTTGCAGCCAGCTTTAACTGCAGTACGAACGCCATGTACAACTGGCTCCATTCCCTTGCCTTCGTACAAGTGGGTGCGACCTAGAAAGACGAGGGCACGAATAGTGCGATCTCCATCTTTAATAAGGTACGAGCGAATTTTTCCAGAATGGCCAACGACTGCTGGTGGTAGAAATCCAGTGATCTCATCAGCGTTACATTCATATGCAGGGGTACCGAGTGCATCAACTGCGCCGACCCAACCTGAACCCATCACGAGCGCAATATCGTGGGTAGCAACCCCAGTGCGCTCTGCAATTTCTTTGGCGGCAACCTCTGCCGCTTTAAGTGGGTCGGAATAAAGAAGTTCGGTAGATGTCATGGCGCAATACTGTCACAGGTCAGTTATATCGCAGAGCACCGTGGCACTTGCAACCGTTTCACCAATTTTTACTTTAAGATTTTTAATAACGCCACTTCGGTGGGCGTTGAGTTGTTGCTCCATCTTCATCGCTTCCAGCACAATAATCAGATCACCTTTCTCAACCGATGCTCCCTCTTCCACAGCAACTTTCACAACCGTTCCTTGCATGGGACTGGTGAGCGCGGTTCCGGCAGCGCCACCACCGGATGCCTGTTTAGCGCGATGGCGCTTGATCACTGGGGCAGGTGCGTGAACTTTTATTTCAAATCTCTTTCCATTTACCTCGGCAACAAGTAACTCGTTAGCCGCTTTGGTTTCGATCTGAATTTGGCTTGGAATAAAGGCTTCAATTTCATTCTTAAATTCGTTCTCAATATAACTTGTATAAATTTTGAAATCTTGAACGAAGGCGGCATCTTCCACAATCGCTTGGTGAAACGGAAGTGCGGTTGCTAATCCATCAATCTCAAATTCAGCCAGAGCCCGTCGAGCTCGCTCAATCGCTTCTTTACGAGTCGCACCGGTCACGATTAGTTTTGCTAAGAGTGAATCAAAATTGCCACCAATGACATCGCCATTTTTAAAGCCGGCATCGACTCGAACTCCGGGACCAGTGGGAATATTCCAAGTCGAGATAACACCTGGTGCTGGCAAGAATCCACGCCCTGGATCTTCACCATTAATTCGAAATTCAATGCTGTGGCCACGGATTATTGGATCATCAAAGCCAAGTGGCTCACCCATGGCAATTCTAAATTGTTCGCGCACTAAATCTATTCCAGTTACTTCTTCTGATACCGGATGCTCTACTTGCAATCGAGTATTAACTTCTAGAAATGAGATAGTGCCGTCTTGGCCAATCAAGAACTCGCACGTGCCTGCACCAACATAGCCAGCCTCTTTCATAATCGCCTTACTTGAGCGATATAATTCTTCGTTCTGGGCTTCGGTCAGAAAAGGTGCTGGGGCTTCTTCGACAAGTTTCTGGTGACGACGTTGCAACGAACAATCTCGAGTACTGATCACGACAGCGTGACCCTGCATATCGACCAGCATCTGAGTTTCGACGTGACGTGGTTTATCTAAGTAACGCTCAACAAAACACTCACCGCGACCAAAACCAGCAATTGCTTCACGTACAGCCGATGCGAAAAGCTCTGGAATTTCTTCTAGCGTGCGTGCAACTTTAAGTCCGCGTCCGCCGCCACCAAATGCGGCTTTGATTGCAACTGGCAGCCCATATTCTTTGGCAAAGGCCACCACTTCATCATGACTTGCAACGGGATCGGCAGTACCAGCAACAAGAGGAGCACCAGCGAGGGCAGCGATTCTTCGCGCACTTACCTTGTCACCGAGTGATCGAATAGCAGCCGGTGGTGGACCAATCCAAGTAAGTCCAGCATCGATTACTGCTTCTGCAAAGTATGCATTTTCTGATAGAAATCCGTATCCCGGGTGCACTGCATCGGCGCCAGACTTTTGAGCCAACTCGATGATTTTTGGAATATTTAGATATGTATCTCGTGCGATGACACCATTGAGTGAGAAAGCAAAATCAGCGCTGCGAACGTGCAGTCCATCGCGATCTTCCTCAGAGTAGATAGCGACACTTTCTAGACCGTGATCCTTACAGGCACGAATAATTCGAATCGCAATCTCACCGCGGTTAGCAATAAGAACTCTACGCATCGGTTGTGAACTCATTTGAACTCTTTAAATTGTGGCCATGAGTATCCAAGTGCAATAACGGCGCTGCGCAAGAACGGCATCGATATACCGACCACATTTGTGTAGTCACCCTCGATGACGGGAATAAAAGGGGAGCCGAACCCATCGAGTGTGAATCCGCCGGCAACATGGAGCGGTTCACCAGATGCCACATAGTCATCAATCTCAACTTCGCTCATCGGCGAAAATGTAACCTTTGTAGTCACGCGATCAGCAATCTCTATGCCTTTTTCGGTATCAATAATGCAGTGACCAGTGTGCAGCAAGCCGCTCCTGCCACTAATTTTTTGAGCTCGCTCTTTGGCAACAGCGGCAGATCCAGGTTTTCCAAATGAAATTCCATCAACATCAAAAGTCGAATCACAACCGATAATGATGGCGGGATAGCCAATTAGCTCACGCACGGTGTGCGCTTTAGCAATTGCTAAGGTAATCACCATATCTTGCGGTGCCATTGCATTGAAAAATTCAGTCTCTTCATCAACGTGGCTTACGACTATTTCAGGTGATAGTCCGGCATCAACCAAGAGTCGACGACGTGATGTGGATTGTGAAGCAAGAACTATTTTTGGCATCTAATCAAACTTTCTGGCGCCGAAGGTGATCTGATGTGGCAGTGGCGCCCGAAGTTGAGGTAGGCCAAAGATACTTCGCTTGATTACCGCTTTAAGTACCACCGGCTTTCGATCGCGTAGCACGAGTTCGAGTGCGAGTAACTCTGCCGGAGTTGGATTTCCTGAAGTAACTGTGAATTTCATTAGAGTGGAATATTTCCATGTTTGCGCGCTGGCAGAACGTCACGCTTGGTTTTTAAAGTGCGAAATGCCTTACTGATGTAGGCGCGAGAATCCTCTGGTTCAATCACTGAGTCAATTGTCCCGCGCTCTGCTGCCGCATACGGATTAGAGAGCTTTTCAGTGTAGTCAGCGATTAATTCACTTCGTTTTTCTTGTGGATCTGCTGCGTCGGCAATCTCTTTTCGATAGAGCACATTGACTGCGCCTTGTGCACCCATCACCGCAATCTCTGCAGTTGGCCAGGCAAAGTTGATGTCGCTTCCTAAATATTTAGAGCCCATCACAATAAATGCACCGCCATAGGCTTTCCGAGTAATCAGTGTGACAAGTGGAACCGATGCTTCAGCGTAGGCATAGAGAAGTTTTGCGCCGCGGCGAATAATTCCATTCCACTCTTGCTCAATCCCTGGCATAAATCCGGGCACATCCACCAGCGTCAGAATAGGAATATTAAAGGCATCGCAGAATCTAAGGAATCGCGCTGCTTTCTCACTTGAATTAATGTCGAGAGTTCCGGCAAGTTGTGATGGTTGATTAGCAATAATTCCAATTGATTGCCCTTCAATGCGAGCAAATCCGACGACTATATTTGGCGCATAGAGTGCATGCACTTCTAGAAATTCACCCTCATCAACAAGCGTGTGAATCAAGTCCTTCATATCGTAAGGCTGGTTCGGTGAATCAGGGATAAGAGTATTAAGCGCCATATCGCCAGCGCTCTTCTCCAACGTTTGAGTCGCGGGTAGAACTGGTGAGCCATCCATATTATTTGAAGGCAGATATGACAGTAGCGCTTTCACGTAATCAATTGCATCAGCTTCAGAATCTGCCATATAGTGTGAATTTCCAGATTTAGTGCTGTGTGTAAATGCACCACCAAGTTCTTCCATCCCAACATCTTCACCAGTTACTGTCTTGATCACATCTGGACCGGTAATAAACATATTAGATGTCTCTTTCACCATCACCGTAAAATCGGTAAGCGCTGGCGAATATGCCGATCCACCCGCACATGGTCCAAGGATGAGTGAGATCTGGGGGATCACACCAGAAGAGCGAGTATTGAGGCGGAAAATTTTTCCATATCCATTAAGAGATGCCACACCTTCTTGAATTCGGGCACCACCAGAATCGTTTATTCCAATTAAGGGAATCCCACTCTTAAGTGCGAACTCGGCAATCTTTACAATTTTCTCTGCGTGAACTTCACCAAGACTTCCGCCAAAGACGGTGAAGTCTTGTGAGTAGAGTGCAATTGGCCGTCCATCAACTGTGGCGCTACCAGTGACGACACCATCTCCGTATGGACGGTTTTTCTCCATTCCAAATTGGGTGGAGCGATGGCGCGCAAACTCATCGATTTCAGTAAATGAATCTGGATCAACCAGCATCTCTATACGCTCGCGAGCGGTCTTCTTTCCCTTGGCATGCTGTCTACCCGCTGCTCGATCTGAACCAGATGTAACAGCTTCTTCGATTTTCTCTCGAAGATCTTCAATCTTGCCGGCGGTAGTGTGCAGATCTGGGCTCATGTGTATACGGTACTAGTTATGGGTACCACTGCGCCAAGAGCGCCACTTGATCAAAAGGCGATCACCGCGACTTCATCACAGTACTGGCGAGTAAGCGTGCTTGATGTCACCGCATCTACCCAAGATGATCTGATTGAAAAGGTTTCAAATAATATTGCACAAAACGGTGATGTAATTATTGCAAATCATCAGAGTGCAGGCCGAGGCCGACTTGATCGAAAATTTCTAGCACCACCATCTTCCGCACTTCTGTTTTCACTTTATCTGACTCCAAATATAGAAGTGAGAAGAAAAGATGAGTGGAGTTTTCTTCCGTTGCTAGTTGGATATTCATTTGCGCATACTCTTAAAAAACTCTCCGCTGATGTATCTTTAAAATGGCCGAATGATTTTATGATTGGTGAGAAAAAAGTTGGCGGCATGATTTCTACGCTCCAGCCCGATGGGGTGGTCATTGGGGTGGGTATAAATATTTCAATGAGTAGTCAAGAGTTGCCGGTAGAAAATGCAACTTCGCTTGCACTCGAAGGTGTTGCAAAGTTAGATCGAAATCTCTTACTACCAATACTGCTCAACGCACTTGAGAAAGATTTTAATGAATGGGAAACCGGTCGTGACTTCGTCGATGAATACACTCACCTTTCATCAACCGTGGGCTCGCGAGTACAAATTGAGATCAGTGGACGAGAAAATGTTGAGGGGATGGCCATAGCCATCGATAAATCTGGCCAACTTCACCTAGATAGTGGCTTAGTCGTATCTGTCGGAGATGTTCTCCATCTAAGATGAGCCTGTGAACGATCGTTTTCCAACAGTTGGCCTTATCGGTGCTGGTCAACTCGCGCGCATGAGCGTTGCACCAGCAACTGCACTTGGAATCACGCTGAAACTCTTCGCAGGTGCAAAAAATGAGAGCGCTGCCCTCATCTGCGACCATGTTGTTGGTGACTATCGCAATCTCGCTGAAGTTCTCGCCTTTGCTCGTGAATGCGATGTGATCACCTTTGAACATGAATTGATCCCGCTCTCAGTGATAAAAGGAATAGAGGCGCAAGGCATCCGAGTCTTTCCACCATCATCGGCCTTTATTTATTCGCAAGACAAGGCAGCAATGAGAGAGAAACTCTCCGATCTGCCATCACCACAATGGTTTATTGCCCGAGAAGTAAGTGATGTAGTCAATTTTCCAGTCATCGCTAAGGCAATCTCTGGCGGCTATGACGGCAGAGGTGTCTGGAAGATTACCGACCAAGAGATGTTGGCTCCGATCCTTAGCCAAAATTCACAACTACTCATTGAAGAACTTGTTGAATTCGATTGCGAAATTGCGGTCATGGTTGCTAGATCTCCACATGGACAGGCAAGTACCTGGGCCCCAACACAAACTGTGCAAAGTGATGGCATCTGCACAATGACCATGACACCGGCGCCAGATATCTCGCACCATGTCGCGGAGTTGGCAGCCCAACTCGCACTCACCATTGCAGAGCGGGTCGGATTAGTCGGCGTGATGGCAGTTGAATTCTTCGTAAAGGGTGAAAATATTTATATTAATGAACTCGCGATGCGCCCCCACAACTCAGGCCACTGGGGAATTGAAGGTGCAATCACGAGTCAATTTGAACAACATCTTCGTGCAATTTTAGATTTACCTCTTGGTAATCCTGCTATGACCGCTAACTATGCGGTGATGGGAAATATTCTTGGTGGGGCAAAGGGCGATATGTATCGTCCATATCTCCACCTCATGGCCAGAAATCCAGAACTCAAATTCCATCAATATATGAAGGAAGTCAGGCCAGGGAGAAAGATCGGTCACGTAAGCGCGCTGGGCGATGACCTTCTACACTTAAGAGAATTAATTAGCCATGCACGTGACTATATGAGTGGAGAAATTGATGAGTGATGTAGCAATCATCATGGGTTCAGATTCTGATTGGCCCGTCATGGAAGATGCCGCAAAAGTTTTAGATTCACTTGGGATCTCATATAAGAGCGATGTTATTAGCGCTCATCGTATGCCGACTGAGATGGTTGCCTTTGCGCAAGGCGCAGCTGACCAAGGATTTAAAGTAATTATTGCCGGTGCTGGGGGATCAGCGCATTTGCCCGGGATGGTTGCCTCGCTGACAACACTTCCTGTGATCGGTGTACCGGTTGCACTCAAACAATTAGATGGAATGGATTCATTGCTTTCAATAGTTCAAATGCCGGCAGGTGTTCCAGTTGCCACAGTGGGAATCGGAAATGCAAAGAATGCAGCGCTCCTTGCTGCTCGGATATTAGGTATCTCTGATCAGAAAATCTCGCAAGCGGTGGCACAAGGGTTGATCGAGATAAATGCCGAAGCAAAAGCAAAGGGTGCAAATCTCTCAAGCAAAAACCGCGCTGGTTTCTAGCGGAGATTAACTTTTATTTAGTCACTGCGGCCGAGTGCATGCACTCGCCAACCGGCTTTGCGCCACTTATCGCGATCAAGCATATTGCGGCCATCAATCAGAAATTTTGACTTAACAAGTTGACCAATAACCGATGGATCTAGTTCTCGATACTCTTTCCACTCGGTGAGATGTAAAATCGCATCCGCCCCTTTAACGGCGTCACTCACGCGCTCGGCATAATCTAGATTTGGGAAGCGCTTACGCGCTGGTTCAATTCCTTTTGGATCGTGCACAACAACGGTGGCACCTGCGGCTTGTAATTGCGCAGCAATATCGAGTGCAGGGGAGTCACGCACATCATCACTATCTGGCTTGAAGGTAGCACCAAGAATTGCAATTTTATATTGAGTTAAATCATCAGAGAGATCTGCCCGGACAACATCAATTACTCGCTGACGGGCACGTAAGTTAATGGCATCAATCTCACGTAAAAATTCAAGTGCTTGATCTGCGCCGAGTTCTTGCGCTCTGGCCATGAAGGCACGGATATCTTTTGGAAGGCAGCCGCCGCCAAAACCAATTCCCGCTTGTAAGAATTTATTACCGATGCGAGGGTCATAACCAATTGCAGTTGCCAACACAGTGACATCTCCACCAGCTGCCTCACACACTTCAGCCATCGCGTTAATAAATGAAATTTTGGTAGCAAGGAATGAGTTTGCTGCGACCTTTACTAACTCTGATGTTGGAAGATCTGCCCGAATCCACGGTGTTCCTAGCGCAATAACCGGCGCATACACTTCTTTCAAAATTGCCTCTGCGCGATCTGTGACAACTCCAACGACGAGACGATTAGGAGTGAGCGTATCTTCGACTGCAAAACCTTCCCGAAGAAATTCTGGATTCCACGCTAAATCTGCTTGTGGTGCATCAACTGCTAGTTGATCACGTAGCCCTTGCGCGGTGCCCACTGGAACCGTTGACTTTCCAACAACAAGAGAGCCATCTTTGAGAAATGGTGCAATCGCTTTTACCGAAGATTTCACATAGGTGAGATCTGCCGCCAGACCATCTTTACTCTGCGGCGTTCCTACGCAAATGAAATGGACATCAGCATCTGCGACTTGTGAAAAATCAGTGGTGAATGAGAGTCGACCGGTCTTCATCTGTTCTGCCAGCAAGGTATCTAGCCCTGGCTCGTAGAAAGGTAGCTCTCCTCGTTGCAACATATCGACCTTGCTCTGATCAGTGTCGATTCCGACAACTTCGAATCCGAGCGAGGACATACAGGCCGCATGTGTTGCACCTAAATAGCCACAACCTATTACTGAGAGCTTCAAAGTCATGGGTGTGAGTCTATTGCAAGATTTATTTAATCTCGCCGCACGGATTTTCAGATGCGGTGCGAGTCTTAAATTTATCGACGATCACTGGAGTCGGTTTGGCGCTAGCTGATGGAGAAGCACCTGCACTTTCAACGGGGATAACTTCATCAACGAGTGGCAGATCATCGCGCACCCGAGTCCAGAGATCTGCACCTAGGACTTCATCCCAGATCACTACTGAACCAACCCCATCCACCCTTCCATTTGCATTTGAGAGCGGAACAGTAAGCGTGCGCACATTTCCAGACGAGAGATTTTTCATCTGCTTTGCCAATTCAAGTAAGTCACCGGGTGCAAGTCCGGCATCTAGTTGCACGCTCGCGAGAGCGGCATTAACAAAATTTTGTAACTTGAAGGGGTTAAGAAGCGTGCCGGTACTCGTTGCTTTTTTAAGAACTGCGCTGATAAATTGTTGTTGACGTTGCATACGACCGATATCGCCTCGACCATCAAAATCACGAGTACGGACATATTTCAGTGCATCTATTCCATCGAGTGTGTGGACTCCCGCACTGAGGACTAAGTGGCTCTTTGGATCATCGATATCTACTTTGGTGCAGATTTGAATCCCACCGAGTGCGTCCACGATTCCGGCAAATCCGGCAAAGCTCACCTCGACGTAGTGATCTATCTTTATTGATGTTGCAAGTTCTACTGTTTCAATGAGAAGTGATGGACCACCAAATGAAAATGCTGCATTAAGTTTATTTTGGCGGGCCGGAATTATTTTGGATGCGTCGCTGCTACTTGGATGTTCGGGGATTGTTACCAAGCTATCGCGTGGAAGTGAAATGATATAGGCGCGATCACGTGACTTACTTATATGGACCAATAACATCGTGTCAGATCTCCCACCGGCAGCCGTTGCAGTAGAGCCAACCCGCAACTCACGCATCTGCTCCTTGGTAAGACCCTCACGAGTGTCAGAACCAACGAGCAGGTAGTTCTCGGCTTTCGAAGTCTTTTCCGGACGATTATCTACCGAATTAAATACATCTAAGCGAGCGATAGAGCTACTTACGCGCCCCAAACCATAAGATGAGATGGAAGAGACAAGCACGATCGCGATTGAAAGTGATGTAATTATCCGAATCGCACGTGTTGTTTTCACTTCGTAAGAGTACTTGGACGATAGCGTGGAGGTGTTATGACATCGCCGATTAGCCAATCTTCTGGCTCTCACTCGCAATGGCCACCGATTAGTGTCATTCTGCCAATTCTCAATGAAGGTCCACATTTAGCCGAATCAATTCAGGCAATTTTAGCTCAGGAATATCTCGGTAACTTTGAAGTAATTGTTGCAGTTGGTCCTTCACGTGATCGAAGTTTGGAGATTGCACAGGAAATTGTGGCGCAAGATGCTCGAGTGGTTGTTGTTGAAAATCCAACTGGACGAACTGCGGCCGGACTCAATATTGCACTTGCACACTCGACTAGAGAAATCGTTGTCCGCGTTGATGGCCATGCACAAATCCCACTCGATTACCTACAACTCGTTGTAGAAATTCTTCGCGAAAGTGGAGCCGTAAATGTGGGCGGAGTGATGGGAGCCGAAGGTGTTACATATTTTGAGACGGCGGTAGCTGCCGCGATGCGCAGTCCCTTTGGTGTTGGAGGTTCACGTTTTCACACAGGCGGTGCCGCTGGATTTGTAGACACTGTCTATCTCGGCGCATTCATTCGGCAAGCTGTTTTAGATGTTGGCGGATTTGATGAGCGATTTACCCGTGCGCAAGATTGGGAACTCAACTTTAGACTTCGCGAAAACGGTGGAAAGATTTACTTTGATCCACGACTTCATGTGACTTATCGCCCACGTCCGAATTTGCGTGGACTGGCGAAGCAGTACTTTGAATATGGGCGCTGGCGCAGAGTGATTGCTCGAAAATACGCTGGCACAATTAATTATCGATATCTCGCACCGCCAGTTGCGCTGGTAGGGACGGTGCTTTCATTGATAGCTGGTGTGACAATTGCACCGGCACTATTTCTGCCCGCAACGACGTATCTCACCTTCATCGCAATCACCCCGCTCTTTATCTCAAAAGATATTAACCATTACCCAATTCTTCTCTTCATCCTTCCGACAATGCACTTTGCATGGGGGCTTGGCTTTATAACCTCGCCGCGCAGGCTTGTTCCAGACTCTCTGCGGTAACCTTGACCCATATGAGTACGCCAGTTGTTGTTTACGAGCCTTTTCGCGCTGGCCTACCGCCAATGCGCGAGTATCTGCGCTCTTTATGGTCTCGTCGCCACTTTATCGCCGAGTTTTCAAAATCAGAGTTACGCGAGCAAAACTATGGCTCGGTCTTTGGACAACTCTGGCTTGTGATTAATCCACTGCTCTTGTCAGCAGTTTATTTCTTACTCATTTTCATTATCGGTGGCAAAGGCGATGCCGATCGTTATGTCCATCTGACTTCAAGTCTTTTCTTCTTTTATTTGATTGCCAACAGCCTCACTGGTGGCGTTAAATCTATTACCTCTGGACAGCGCCTGATTATGAATACCGCCTTCCCTCGAATCATGTTGCCTATTTCAGCATCGGTAATCGCAATCTTTAAATTCATCCCAACGCTGATAGTTTTCTTTGTAATTCGCACAGTTTTAGGTGCCGAGTACTCATGGCAGATGCTTTGGGCAATTCCAATCTTCTTGTTAGCAGTCTTTATGGGATTGGGTATGGCGATTTCAATCTCTTGCACCAATGTCTACTTCCGCGACATCTCTAGTTTGCTGCCCTACATCACAAGAACTTTGATCTATCTCTCACCAATTCTCTACGAGGCATCAGCTCTCTCAGAGAGAATTCGCACTTTCGAAATTGCAAATCCAATCTTCTATCTCTTAGATGCGTGGTCACAGGTAATGGTCTACGCGCAAGCCCCTGATTTAAAATCAATTATTATCTCTTCCGTGTGGGCAATTTTTATTTTTATGATCGGTACTTACTTCTTCCTATCTAGGGAGCGTGATTTCGCTGTCCGTCTCTAGCACCCATCCACATCACAGCCTTGCGGTATCAGTGCAAGCCGTAGGACTCACCTATACGACCTCCATTGATAAAAAACCAACCTTAAAGGCTCGCGTCAAAAGATTTGGGCGCAGTAAAAAGTTTTCACGAGTAGTTAATGCACTCTCTGATGTCTCAATCGATGTTCGCTACGGAACAGTTCTAGGAATTATTGGCTCAAACGGTGCGGGTAAATCATCGCTCATGCGCGTGATCTCAGGAATTGTGCCACCATCGCAGGGTCGCATCGAAGTGTATGGATCTGTCAGCACGCTCTTAGCTTTAGGTGTTGGCTTCAATGCATCTCTTACTGGCCGCGAGAATGTTTATCTTGGCGGGCTTGCCGCTGGCATGACCCGAAAAGAAATTGATGACCAGTTTGAAGAGATTACAGAGTTTTCTGAATTAGGTGATGCAATCGATTCACCGATGCGCACATATTCATCAGGTATGTATGCCCGGCTTGCATTCTCGGTGGCCGCGACAGTCAAGCCAGATATCTTGATTATTGATGAAGCGCTCAGCACAGGTGATGCTCGCTTTAAAGAGAAGAGCCTCAATCGCATTAAAGAACTTCGAACTGATGAACGTGCACTTATTTTGGTGAGCCATGCGCTTGCAACAATTGAAGATATCTGTAACGAAGTAATCTGGCTCGATAAAGGTAAGTTAATGATGCGCGGAGAACCGACTGCAGTAATCACCGCTTACCGCGAATATATGCAGGTTCGAAAGAGCGCTTCCTCCGATGAAGACGTATAAAAGTTTATTTGCACTTTTATTCACCGCTCTCATTTTCACCGCTCATCCAGCTTATGCTCAGAGCGCTCCACCAACTTTTGAATTTACTGGCAGTGGATATGGCCACGGGGTAGGGATGAGTCAGATTGGTGGCAAGGCGCGGGCAGTCAGCGGAGAGTCAGCCAGTGCGATTCTTAATTATTACTACAAAGACGTACAGATCGTTCCCTTTGTTGATACCCACACGATCCGAGTAAATATTGCACATTCGGCTAAATCAATTTCGTTTATTACTCATACACCGTCGTCACAGATTGATATCTTTGAAGGTGACATTGCTTTTGAAACAGGTTCCAGTCCAGTGGCAACTTTCTCCACAAAAAAGCGGGTAACTCTGAGCACCATCACGCAATCAATTCTGGTAGCAGGTATTGCCCGTGGAAAAACGTTGACGCTTCGTTGGAGTGGAGAGAATGCGCTAATCACAATGACTCGTGGCACCGCTTCGACCAAGTATAAATATGGATACATCACCATAAAGATGGCTAAAGGCTCGATGGAAGTGACAAATACGCTCGCGCTACGGGATGAATATCTTTATGGAATTAGTGAAGTTCCGTCGAGTTGGCCCAGCGCCATGATGGAAGCACAAGTAATCGCATCGCGAAGTTATGCGCTTTCCCGCCTTTCAAATATCCGTTCGGTCTGTGACTGTCAGGTCTTCTCCCACATTTCAGATCAAAATTTTGTTGGATATGCAAAAGAGAGTGAACCTCGATTTGGACAACTGTGGAGAGCAGCAGTTGATCGAACAATTATCGACACCCAAACCAGTTTGGTTGTACTCAGCGAGGGAAAGCCAGCACAGACATATTTCTTCTCTTCATCCGGTGGTGCAACTCAGACAACACGGGATGCCTGGGGAGGTTTTAGCGCTTACACCCAGTCGGTTTCAGATTCTGCCAGCGTTGATGTGACCCTCAATCCACGCTTTGCGAAGTGGAGGGCGAGTGCCACGCAAGAGCTAGTTGCTAAAGCTTTTATCTTGCCTGATGTTGTGAAACTTGAAATTCTTTCGCGCAATGAAGCAGGCGCAGTAACTTCCATCGCTGGAACGTCAAGTGGTGGTGTAACAAAGCAAATACGTGGGGATACATTTAGAAGCCGAGTGAAGATTCCTTCACCCTGGTTTAACTTTTAATTTGAATGAAGAATTGAATTAAGTCCGCCCCACGAGCCTTCGCGTAAAACAACTTCTAAACAACCATCAAGTGAATTTCTGCGAAAGAGTAAATTACTGGCACCGCTTAGAGTCTTAGCTTTGACGATCTCCCCATCCGGAAGTCGAACCTTCGCGGCCGAGGTGACATATGTGCCTGCTTCAACTACACAGTTATCGCCAAGTGAAATACCGATTCCAGAATTTGCACCCAGGAGACATTTCTTTCCAATCGAGATTACTTCTTTGCCACCACCACTGAGTGTGCCCATAATTGAGGCACTTCCGCCAACATCTGTGCCATCACCAACTACTACGCCAGCCGAGATTCGACCTTCCACCATAGAAGTTCCTAGCGTGCCAGCGTTGAAATTAACAAAACCTTCATGCATCACAGTTGTGCCAGATGCTAAGTGCGCACCGAGGCGAACACGGTCTGCATCAGCAATCCGCACACCAGATGGAATTACATAATCAACCATACGAGGAAATTTATCGACGCTAAAAATAGTAACGTGACCAAACTTTGCCTTCAGCGCACCCCGAACTTCCTCAAAGCCATCCACCGCACACGGACCAGCCGAGGTCCAGACAACATTTGCGAGCAGCCCAAAAATTCCATCGAGTGAGAGACTGTGCGGTTGCACAAGTCGATGTGAGAGAAGATGTAATCGAAGGTAAGCATCTGCTGCACTCTGTGGTGCGGCGCTGAGATCAATTTGGATACTGACAATTTCTCGACTGACTTTACGAGTCTCATCTTTGCCCACCATAGAAGCGAGAAGTGCAGCTGGCTGGCCATTTAACTCTCCGAGTGTGGGGGTTGGAAACCAGAGATCGAGCACAATGCCTTCCGAAATTGTGGCTACACCGTGTCCGGAAGCAAATTGTGACCCTTGATTGGCTTGAGAGGACATGTGCCCACAATATCGCCTATCCTTATTTTCATGGGGAGTCGCTACAGCAACACACTTGCAATTACCGTTATTTGTAACGCACCAATCGAAAAAGTCTGGCAAGAGATTGCCGATTGGCAGGGTCAAGGTGAGTGGATGCTCAGTACAAAAGTCTGGCTCACCTCCGAACAATCAGAGGGCGTCGGCACATCGATTGCCGCCTTCACTGGGCTGTTCTATCGTGCATATCCAAAGTTTGGATTTTTAGGTTTACTCGACACCATGACCGTTACCAGTTGGAGTCCGCCGATTCGTTGCGATGTGATTCACACCGGGAAAATTCTTAAAGGAAGCGGCACCTTTGAACTAGAGGCGTTGACTCCCGACAAGTGTGCATTTCATTGGAGCGAGACGATTGAGATCAATCGGGTGCTTTTCTATCTAGGTGCGCCATTTCTCTGGATCGGCGTCCGTCTCTCGCTGGCTCGCTTTGCCAAGCTTTGTCGCACTTTATAAATAGAGGTCATTTAAATTACCGCTGATTAAGAGTCTACCTTAAGGCGTTTCTAAGCGTACTTAGTCGCTTCTCTATACATGATTTATACTCGTGAGACAGTAGGGAATAACTAGGGGTGTTAGACAAGTGTTAGACAGATTT